>Ga0209415_10001362_pt1 | contig 46775 bp, 32 predicted proteins | sample PeaSoiSIISIP2007_FD_187696 | JGI IMG/M metagenome (GOLD analysis project Ga0209415, IMG submission 187696) | Peat soil microbial communities from Weissenstadt, Germany - SII-SIP-2007 (SPAdes) (version 2) | ecosystem: Environmental > Terrestrial > Soil > Wetlands > Peat | place: Germany... | reverse complement strand
ACTTGGGCTGGACCTTGAACGGCGTGCGGAAGACTTCGTGCTGGGACGGCTCACCCTGAGCCGCATCGCTCATGCAGTTTCACATGTAACCGGTTTTGAGCCCCAACTGCCCGGAGAGGAGCCCTCCGACCACGCCGATGGTGACGGTGGGGCGGGAATAGTCTCTGGGCAGCATCGGGCGTGGGGCCTGAAAACCGTCGCCGTCGTAATCCAGGAGCACGACGTCGGACTTGGCGGCTTGCGAGCCATCGAACTTGGCCAAGTCGCCGCTGTCAACCTGCCGGAAGTGGGCGCTTAAAAATTGCAGAAAGTCTGCTTCGCGGGCTGAACCGGGATGGCCGGCATAGTAAACGGATAGATTCAGTTTCTGATCTGCTTGCCCCGGTGCCCTAGTTGCTGGCATGAGCAGCAACATCAGGCACGCCGCCAACAGCGATGCAACCAAACTTTTCATTTAACCTCCGCGGTCGAGGCAAACATGCTTCTATCGCCAAGTCATCGGCAAGTCAACGCCACGCCGCTTCGCTACTGCATCGGTTACCCTCAAATGCGTTACCGCGAAGGAGCGAAGCAGCGAAGTTACGCGAAGAATTATCAATCTGACTTCGCGTAACTTCGCTGCTTCGCTCCTTCGCGGTAAAAGTTTTTGGTGCGGCCGCGCCGCGCTAGGAACATCGAGAGACATAATAAAACCGGCCTTCTGAAAGCAGCGGTTATTTCGCCGCGGCGTGCGGGGAATACATAAGCCCATGGTTGAATATAGGCAGAAGCGTAGGCCCAGCGGCGGTGGCAGCCTGGAAGATATAGCCGGCGGCGGCGTTGTCCGCGCCGAGCATTTCGCTTCCCGGAAATGGCGAAACGGTTTTCATGTGAAAACCGGCATCGTCCGTCCAACTGATCGATCCGGCCGGCTCGATTTGTGCAAGGATCGTATCGAGCGGCGGCAGCACCATGGGCGGCGATTGCAGCCCAAATAGATCGCCAAGCCCAAGATAAAGCTGCGAGGAAAACAGCCAGCTTCCATACGAATCCGGAATCGTGCGGGACAAATCGACGAAGGTAAAGCCGTCCAGTTTTGCAAAGTCGGGATGATCCGAGCCGAGAATCGACTGAACGTGCTGATATTGGGGGTTGTCGAGGATCGATTGTGCGCCGGATTGCCGTTGGATGGCGGCGGCGATGCTTTGGGGATACATGGCAAAATAAAGCGTGCCGTCTTTGATGGCCCAGGCCGGCGAGAGGGCGGGCGCCGCGAAGTAGTGAATCTGGATCCCGTTGACCGTTGTTGATCGAAATTCAAGGGTCAATTTTTTATCGCCGAGCTGCTGGCCAATGAGGTTATTGACGGCGGCTGCGAGGTTCGTGAGGGAGGCGTCGAGGTGCACCGCGTCTTTGGGCCGATTCAGGCCGACAAATCCGATGCTTCCCGAGCCGGTCTTGGTCGGATCGATGTAATAAACCCATTGCGATCCGAAGAGGCCCAGAACGTCCTTCTGAAGATCGACGCCGAGCATCTGGTTGGCCGTCTGGGCAAAATTGTCGATTTGCTGGGCATTATTCGGCGCCGCCTGCCGAGCCGCGGTGAGGATCACGTTGAGCAGCGGATTGAGGTCGAACGCTCCAGCCCCCGCGATCGTGGACGATTCGGGAATCAGTTTGACCAGGTCATCGGAAATCGGCTCGGTCCCAACCATCGCCAATAGGCCATGGCGCGGCGCCGGCGCCTGGATGAATCCCTGATCGACCCAGTTCTTTCCGTCGAGCCCGCTCGTCCAGGCCACGCGCTGAAGCCCGGCCAGGCCCAGCGCATCGCGAATCGCCGGCCAGACCGGTTTGATGGATGGGTCGGCAAATTTGTCGAACAACTGGTCGATCACCGCGTTCATCGCGATGCCGTTCAGGTAAAAAGAAGCGACCGGATCTTTCCCAAGCTGGCTGAAGGCGGATTGGAAATCGGGATCGGCCGCCAGGGCGGTCTGCGGTTGATCGGGAAAATCAAACGTCGAGATGATCACCCGTTGGTCCGTGGTTTTACAACGAATGCTGGCGCCAGCGGGCAACTGGGCGATGAGATCCGCGACCGCCTTGGCCATGGCGGGGGCATCGCCGCCGGCATCGCAGAGGATGGCAATTCGGGGAATCGGCATCTGGGCATTGGCCGTATCCAGCGGGCCGACGTAAAGGGCCGAAGGATGGCGTGCCAAGTCGCCGGCGATTTGCAACGCGGCATCGATCGCCGCGGCCGACTGCGGATCGGAATCGCCAACGCGATGCACGAGCCGCGGAAAAGAATCCGCCAGCAGTTGGCGGAGGTGCGAAGCGTCGGCGATTGCCTTCAAATGGGACTGGTCATAATCCGGCCCAAGCGAATCGACGCCCTTCCAGCCGAGATAAACCACCGTGTCGTCAGGCAGTCGATCGGCAAGCGTCTGAGCCTGGCAAAAAGCCGGCACGACCATCAGGGCCGAAACCAAGATCAAGGCGGCGACGGATCGCATAAATGCTCCTGAATGCGGAGGGAATGTGATGAATCCGCGCATATCCTCCCACGCGAGTCGGGCATTGGCAAGAAAATGTTCCGCAGGGATTGCAATAGAAACGATCCAATTTCGCGATTTTACTTTCAGAAACCCATGGCTGCTAACGCGATTCATGCTATATTTATCACAAAGAGAGAGAGGCGGAATGCCGGCGGGCTGGCGCTCCGGTGCTATCTGGGTACCATGGGGTGTGTGGCGGAGGAACGATGAGTGCCATGCCGATCACTGGCGGAATGGGGTATCCTTCTCCGCGTAAATCGAAACGCGGTGCAGTTGATCGAGCCGCCCGTCTACAACGAGCCTGCCGTCTCGAAGCCCTGGAAAACCGTCTCTACCTCGCCTCCGCCGCCTATACCTGGCAGAACGTCAACATCGGAGCCGGTGGGTTCGTCGACGGCATCTTCTACGATCCTCACAATCAAAACGTCATCTACGCCCGCAGCGATGTTGGCGGACTGTATAAAACCGTCAACGATGGAACTACCTGGACCCAATTGCTTAATTGGGTCGGCAACGGAAGCGGGGGCTCAAACGGCGTCCTCAGCTTCGCCATCGACCCGGAGAATTCCAATAATCTCTACGCCGACGTTGGGTTGTATTCCGGAAGTAACGGCTGGGTGCTCTACTCCACCAATGCCGGCGCAACCTGGGGCGTAACGTCTCTGAGCTTCTACGTCGGCGGCAATATGGACGGCCGCGGCGCCGGCGAACGCATCGCGGTCGATCCCTACGACAGCAATATTATCTTCCTGGGCAGCAACGCCAACGGCCTTTGGGAAAGCACCAACGCCGGACATTCCTTCAGCCAGGTCACGTCGTTCTCCACGTCGGCGGGCATTAATCTCGTTCTTTTCGATCCCAACGGCGGAACCGCGGGCAACCCCACGCAGGAAATCTTCGTCGGCGAAACCTCCACGGCCAGCGGCACCAATCTCTTCGAAACCACCAACGGCGGCACATCCTGGACGGAAGTGACCGGCACCGGCTCAGCCCCAACCGGATTTATGCCCAATCGCGCCGCCATGGCTTCCGACGGCAATCTCTACCTGGCCTACGCCAACGACCAGTCTCCCACCGAGCCGAACAATGGAGGAGTATTCCGTTACAACACCTCCACCGGCGTCTGGGCCAACATCTCGCCCATCTGGCCGCAAACCGTCGCCCCCAAGGGAGACGGAATTTATGATTATTTCGGTTACTGCGGGTTGGCCCTGGATCCCAACAGCCCCACCACCCTCGTCGTCACCAGCCTTGACCGCTACAACTACGGCGACCAAATCTGGCGCACAACCAATGCCAACGCTTCCTCCCCTACGTGGACCGCGCTGTACGATACCAACAGTTATAGCGGCTATCCTCCGACTCGGAACACCACCACTTCGCCGTATATGGCCTCAAGCGGCGACGGGATCGGCAACTGGGCGAGCGACGTCGCCATCAATCCATTCAATTCCGCGCAGATCATGCACACCTATGGTGGGGGCATCTGGGCTACCAACGATGGCACCAGCACAACCATGCTCACCGCGCCAAACAGTTGGTATTTTCCTGATACCGGGATTGTGATGACGGCAGTCCTGGATTTGAACGCTCCCACCGCCGGCATGCCGCTCTATGGCGCTATGGGAGACGTTGGCGGCTTCGCCTTCACCACCCTGGCGTTTTCTCCCACGCAAGGGAACGTCTTCTTCAACGGCGGCGGCGGCAACCTGACCTCCGCCGATTCCGCCGGACTAGATCCCCAAGACGCCGTTATGGTCGGCAACTTGGGCACCGTCTACGGATTCTATACCACCAACGGAACAACCTTTACTGCCTTCGCGGCGGATCCCGATACGTTCAATGTCACTTCCCTCACGCAGTCCGGTGGCGTCGCAACTGCCGTCACCTCTGCCGCCAACGCATTTTTTGTCGGACAAACAGTCACCATTGCCGGCGCCACCCCTTCTGCTTATGACGGGGCATTTACCATCACCTCGATCGTGAACTCAACCACATTCAGGTTCGCCATCGCCAACTCAACGGCAAGCCCCGCCACCGGCACCATCACCGTCACCGGCGCTTACACTGGCTCCGTCGCTGAATCCGCCAACGGGTCCACCTTCGTCTGGGCTCCCTCGGGTCTGGGCGCCTATTACTCCACCAACAACGGCTCCACTTGGACTCTATCCACGCTCGGCGCTTCCGGGTCGCTCCCCACCGGCGGCACTATCCTCTCCGACAAGGTCAATCCCAACTACTTCTATTACTGGACAGAGAACAGTAGTGATAACAGTTGGACCCTCTACGTCAGCTCCAACGGCGGCGTGTCGTTCACGGAATCCGCCGGGGGTGCGATCGCCACGGGAAACGCGACGTTCGTCGTCAATCCGACGGTCGCCGGTCAATTGTGGCTCGGCACGTACGTCGGCATCTACGAATCCACCAACTTCGGCGCCAGCTTCTCCCATCCTTATAGCTACAGCACCAACGTGAATACCGGCTCAATGGCCGTCGGCGCCCCGGCGCCGGGAAGCTCCTATCCCGCCATCTACATTTACGGCACCCCGGCCGGCGACTCATTCGAGGGCATCTACCGCAGCGACGATGGGGGGAACACCTGGCTCCTGCTCAACAACTCCAGCGAGCAATGGGGCGGTGTAATGGCGGCCGACCCCAATGTCTTCGGACGCGTTTACGTGTCCAATGAGATCGGCAACCCCGCGAGCAGTCTTCCCGCGGGATGGTCCGACACCGACATCAACGAACCGGGCAATCCCGGCTGGGCCACCAGTTCCACTTCCCTCTCCACCGGCACCGTTGTCAACCAATGGAACGTGGTCGGCGGCGGCGCGGGATTCTCCTCCACGCCCATCTCAATCAGCTCTCTGAGCCGAACCGGCGGCGTCGCCACCGCTATCACCACCACCGCCAGCGGCTTACAGGTCGGGCAGATGATCACGATCTCCGGCGCCACTAACTCCGCTTACGACGGCACGTTTGTCGTCACGGGCCTCTACAACACCACCGCCGGCCTTTCCAACGACATCGGCGCAGCCACGGAATTTACTTTCTCCATCGCCAGCGGTACTGACACCGCCTCCGGCACGATCACCGCCACGCTCGACGATCAGTTCAATTTCACCTACGAGTCCGTCACCGGCAACGCCTCGGTCGCAGCACAATTGACGGCACTAACCAATGCGGACAACGGCAACGGAACGCCACAGGCCGGTGTCATGGTTCGCGCCGCCACCGGCGCTAGCGATCCCTTCTTCGAAATCGCGCAATCTTCCGCCGGCAATCTTGTCCTCGAATTTCGCACCACCGCTGGCGGCAGCGTCACAACCCAAACCCTCAGCGGTGTCCCCGTCGCCTCGGAATACCTCGAAGTCACCCGCTCCGGAAATAATTTCATCGCTTGGTATGGCACCAATGGCACAAGCTGGACACAGCTTGGCTCCGCCGTCGCGATTGCGGCGATGCCCGCAGCCGCCAATTTCGGGATCGCCGCCACGGCTTCCTACAATCCACAGCTAACCGATGCGACGTTCACCAGCGTCGCGGTCGTCGTCGCCTCCACCCCCACGGTGCAAACGCCCGCCGCCTCCAATCCCAATCCCGTCACCGCGACGTCCACCGCGCTTTCGGTCCTCGGAGCTGAAAACGGCTCCGACACGGGTCTCACCTACACCTGGTCCTACACTGGTCCCACCGGCGTCACTTATTCCGGCAACACCAACGGCACCAACGCGGCCAAGAATATCACAGCCGTCTTCACCCAGGCCGGAAGCTACAACTTCGCGGCAACTGTCACCGACGCCAACAACAATTCCGTGACTAGCAGCGTAAATGTCGTCGTCCAGCAGACGCCCACAACCATCACAGTGCTCCCCGCGACTTCGCCAGTCGTTCCCATCGGCTTCTCGCAACAATTCTCCGCTTCGGCGACCGATCAATTCGGTAACGCCATCAGCTCCCCGACCTTCTCCTGGGGAGTCACCGGCAACGGAAATTCAATCGACAATACCGGCAATGTGGCACTCGGCTCCACGCCGGGATCTTTCACCGTCACCGCCACCGATGGAGCGCAGGGATCGGCGACCATCATCGCCGAAAACTTCGCGATCCCGAGCGCCTCGACCCTCGACATCAACCTCGGCACCGCGGGGCCGGTGGCCCTGAGCGCCAGCGGCGGCAACGTCACCGCCAGCCAGAACGGCGTGCAGATCACCCTTTTCGGATTCACCGCCGTGACCGTCACCGATACCGCTTCCAACGACGTTCTGAATTTCAACGGCCCGTTGGCGCTGCCCTTCAGCTTCGTGAACTGCGGTACTTCAACCGTGAACGTCAACAGCGGCACGTTGACGTTCGCCGCCGTCATGGGAGGCAGCATCGACCTGGGCACGCTGTTCGTGGCCAACGGCGCCGCGGCGATCATCACCGCCACGACAAGCCAGAATCCCACCACGTTGAATCTGAACTCTCTTTCGATCGCCGCCAACGGCGTGCTGGACGTGACCAACAATGAGATGATCATCGTCTACGCCGGTGCCGCCGACCCAATCACCACGATCGCCGGTTACCTCAAATCGGGCTACGACGGCAGGGGTTGGGACGGCCCGGGCATCATTTCGTCGACGGCGCGATTCCCGACCAACGGTTTGTTCTATGCCCTCGGCTACGCCGATGGCAAGGACGGCGTCGTCTCCGGCCTGGCCTCCGGCCAGATCGAGGTGAAATACACTCTATCCGGCGATGCCAATCTGGACGGCTTGGTCAACACCTCGGACTTCAACATCCTGTCGGCGAACTTCAACCAGAGCGTCACCGGCTGGGACCAGGGCGACTTCAATTATGATGGCTTAGTGAACGCGGCCGATTTCAACGATCTGTCAGCCAACTTCAACCAGGGCGTCAATATTGCCGCCGTTGCCGCCGCCGCTCTGGCCGCTGCGCCGACGGTTGCTTCAACGGCTTCGACGGTGACCATTTCCACTCCCAAGTCCGCCGCAACGAACACGGTGGTTGCCCCGGCCGTCGTTACCTCAACTCCGACGGTCGAACAAGTCGCGACTACGTCGACCGCCGCGGTTCAAAGTGCGCCGAAGGCCAAGCCGGTCAGCGTTTCCAAGGCGCTGAGCAGTGATTCAACGACCAAGAAACCGAAGGCCGCGGCCGCGACGGCTTACGCGGCCCGCGTTGTGCCATCCGGCGGCTCGGCGGGGACTTGGCAGAACATCAATAAGGACGCCAAGTTTCTCGCGGATCGATGATAACTTTGGCGCTACTACATTAAACGTGGGCCATTCGGCCCTCATAGACCCGGACGAATTCCTCGGCGACGAACGTTTCGAATGACGTCGGGGTTGTATTGCCGGCGGAGCGCGGTTCCAGAGCGCGCATGTGGCCGGAATTCAAGGCGGCGGCCATCTCCAAAATCAAATTGGCGACGTTGGTGGAAAATCCCATTTGTGCCATCGCGTTTCGGAATTCGTTGTCGGACATCTGGACATAAGACAGGTCCGGCTTGCCGATGGCTTGACCGATGATGCGAGTGGCCTCAGTCATGGTGACGTCCCGCGGACCGAGCAGTTCGCGGGTTTGTTGGCCTGTGAAGCCGAGGCGCAGGAGCAACTCGGCGGCGGCGTGGCCGATATCGCGCGTGGCGATCATGGGCAGCTTGAGATCGGGCCGGAGCGGGCCGGCGGTTTTGTCCATTGCATGGATGACGTTGGCCTGCGCGAGCGTGTTCTCCATGAAATAGCCGGCGCGCAGGTGCACGACGTTGAGGCCGTCAATCGCGCCGATCCGTTTTTCCAAATTGTACAGCCCGACGACGGGTCCGGTTTTGCTGGATTTGTCGGCGCCGATGCTGCTGAGGGTGACGGCGAACTCGACACCCGCATCGGCCAGCGCGGAAGCGACGCAGTCCGTGATTCGATCCTGAAAGGCCCGGAAATTGTTGCCGGCCATGTCCGGAGGAATCATGACGTAGGCGGCTTTGGCGCCGGCGAAGGCTCTGGAGAGGGCGGCGGCGTCCGTGAGATCGCAAACGAACGGCTCGGCGCCGGCGTCAATCAACGACCCAAGCCTTTGGCGATCTCTGCCAATCGCGCGGACTTGCTTGCCTTCATCCAGTAAGCGCCTGGCTACGATGTTTCCTGTGTGGCCTGTTGCGCCCGTAATGGCGTACATAAAACCTCCAAATAAATTGCGGCTCGTTCGCATGAACAAACTTCAAGAGGATTCTTAGGGCGGCCGTTGTGCCGGCGTCCAGTCGAAAATTCAGAAAATTTCACGAAGCGAGGTCATGCAACCGGACGCTGCCGCGGCATTCTTTCGAGCGGATTAGGGTCCCACGCGCCGGCCGGCGATGAAGACGTGTTCGATCTGCTGGGGATCAATTGTGTAGAGCAGGGCCGAGATTTGTTGCTGCGGGGGCAGTTCGGCGATCCACTTTTGCGGACGGACGACCAGGCAGTCGGCGTCGTAGCCTACTTCCAGGGAACCGACCCGATCCGCCATGCCCAGGGCATCGGCGGCGCCGGCCGTCAGCAACCACCAGGCTTCGGCGGGGGCAGGAGCCTGGATGGGAGATCGCGGCAGCGAATGGACCTTGATGGCCTTGACGGTTTGCAAAGCCTCGACGGCGACGCGCGGCATGAAGGGCTCGAATCCCCCGGCCACGCTGCTGCCCAGCGCCAGCCGGATGCCATCGGCGCGGTGAGCCACGTAATCCATCAATCCGATCTCGCGAAAGAGATTGGCGGTGGGGCAATGGACGAGCGCGGCCCCACAGTCGGCGACGCGGCGCAGTTGTTCATGTCCCAAAAATACCCCGTGGGCCATCAACGATCGCCGGGTGAACAAGCCAAACTCCAGGAAGAGATCGACTTCATCGACCTGTTCGGGGAATTTCTCGCGGACGGCGCTCAACTCTTCCAATGACTCTGCGATATGGGTCTGAATGTGGCATTTGAGCATCTCGGCCAGCGCGGCGGCGCCGCGCATGAGCCTCTCGCTACAGCGGATGGAGGCCCGGGGACTGAAGGCGTAACGGAGGCGACCGTTCTCGGCCCCGTGCCATTTGGCGGCCAGGCTCCGGGAGGCATCGAGAGCATCGTCGGCGACCTGACGATGCGGCTTGGGCGTGTCGACGTCGTGCAGGGTCATCCCATAAATTGCGCGCAGGCCACGTTGGGCGAAGATCGCGAAGGAACTGTCGATCTCCTCGGCAAAGGAACTGCCGTACGCGGCCACGGTGGTGGTCCCGTTGGCGATGACGCCGGTGACGAACTCGTCGGCCAGGCGTTGGGCCGTGGCTGCGTCTTGGAACCGCTCCTCGGCCGGGAAGCCGATCTTCTGCTGCCATTCAAAGAGCGAAAGCCCGTCAATCCCGCGGCGGTCCCATTGCGGAAGATGAAGATGAGCATCGATGAACCCGGGAAGAATCCAGCAGCCCTCGTCGCCAATTTCGTCGCGGACTCCAGGGGCCTGGGCGCCGATCTCGGCGATGCGACCATCGTCGCCGATGCGGAGCATGGCACTGGGAGTCACCTGGCAATCAGCGACGGAACGGGGCCGCAGAAGCGTACCGCGAAGCGTTTGCATGGCGGCAAATTTAGCGTGTGGCACCATAACAGGTCAAACCGCAGGCCGTTCGCTGTCTCGGCTGAGGAGGGGGGTGGTCTTGTCATCGTTTCGCCGCGTGTCCCCCCGTTTGCAGACTGACCGACGGACGGCCTGACTTGCGCTGATGCTCACGCGCCTCGGCAAAGAGCCGGTTAAGATCGTGGCCGTAGGACGCGGATAGTTCGTCCTTGATGCGCCAGACTTCACGGAGCACTTCATCGGCGACACCAGATTCTGATTGGGTCTGGGGAGTTTTTGGTTTCATTTGCCCGTAATATGTACATTGAAGGAAGTGCCATGACAAAAGCCCCGATCATCGCCGAGATTCGGAATTTCCGGGACAAATACGCCCGGAAACATGGCTACAGTGTTCGCGGCGTCGCCGAGGACCTGAAAAAGTACCGCGTCCCCAAGTCCATCCGGCCCGCGAAACACACGGGGCCTGCAAGAAGGGTTGCCCGCTGAAAAGGGTAATCCAAGCTGAGAGCTTTCCGCAACGGACCATGCCGCATACGATTGCTATTCATCCGGGGGCCGTGCTGGCCGATGAGTTGGAGGAACGCGGGATCGCGCAAGCGGTGCTGGCTGCCCATATCGGCGTGTTGAGTAAGACCGTCAACGAGATTTGCCGGGGCAAGCGCGGCATCAGTGCCGAAATGGCGGTGAAACTCTCGCTGGCGTTGGGCGCTAGCCCGCAGTTTTGGCTCAATTTGCAGAAGAATTGGGAACTCAGCCAAGTCAACCGCCGGGCCATGCGGCGGATCAAACCCATCGCGGCTTGACTCTCCACCGCCCTGTCGGTTAACCATCGGCCAGCGGACTGCGAACAATTTGGAGAAACGCAGGTGGGATACGACAGCATTGTTTGCGTGAAGCAGGTGCCGGACACCGCCAACGTCACGGGCGAGGCGATGAAGGCGGACGGGACGGTCAATCGCGGCGCGTTGCCGGCGGTGTTCAATCCGGACGATCTGCACGCGTTGGAAGCGGCGTTGCAAATCCGCGACGGTTTCGGCGGCAGTGTCACGGTGTTGACCATGGGTCCGGTGGGGGCGGCCGAGGTGTTGCGTGAATGTTTGTACCGGGGCGCCGACCGGGCCATTCTGGTCAACGACCGCCGCGCCGCGGCAAGCGATACCTTGGCCACCAGCTATATTCTCAGCCGGGCGATCCACAAGATCGATCGGTTCGACCTGGTATTCTGCGGGCGGCAGGCCATCGACGGCGACACGGCCCAGGTGGGTCCGCAAATTGCCGAGAAGCTGGGGATCGCGCAGGTGACATATTTCGAGAAACTGGTTGATTTGACGGATCGCACGATCCGTGTGCGGCGAAACGTCGGTAACGGGTGGGAGGTTCTGGAGGCGAGGTTGCCGCTGTTGTTGACGGTGTTGGACAGCGCCAACGAGCCGCGTCCGGCGGCGGCCAAGCGGGTCATGCGATTCAAGCGGGCCCGCTGCCCGGGCGAGATCGGTAACCAGGTGGCATCGGCGATGCCCACGGCCTCGGCTGCCGAGAAGGAAGCCGAGCAAGCCCGTCGCGCCGAGCTGCTCAAGTCCGGCGGCTTGCTCATCGAGCAGTGGAATTTGGACGACGTCAAGGCCGACTTGCAATGGTGCGGCATGAGCGGCTCGCCCACCAAGGTGCACCGCGTGCAATCCATCGTGCTGACCAAGGAGGGATTCACGCCCGTGGAGCCTAACGAGAAAGCCGTGCGGCAGATGATCCACGAGTTAATCAAGGACCATACTTTGGGATAATGGAGATGATTTTTCGCGGTTGTGCCGTAGAGGCACACAGGCTTGTCCCATGATTGAACCGAATCGTAAAGGCGAGGTTTGGATTTACGCCGAGCAGGAGGACGAGCACCTGAGCGACACGTCGGTGGAGATGTGTTCCAAGGCGCGTGAGTTGGCGGATGGGCTGGGAGTTGCCGTCGGCGCGGTGCTGGTGGGATGGAACGTGCGCGAGCTATCCTACCGGCTGATCGCGCACGGGGTGGAACATGTGTACTACGTCAACGACACGCGGCTGGAATACTACCGGACGCTTCCTTATGCGCGGGTCCTGTGCCAGTTGATCGCCAAGTACAAGCCGCAAATCGTCCTGTACGGGGCGACGCCACTGGGCCGGGACCTGGCCCCGCGAATTGCGTCGGAGATGCGTGCCGGCCTCACCGCGGATTGCACCGACCTGCGCCTCGGCGCTTACACCGATCCGCGCACGAAGATCACGCACGAAAACCTTCTGCTGCAAATCCGCCCGGCCTTCGGCGGCAACATCATCGCGACCATCGTCAACCCCGACCGCTGGCCGCAGATGGCCACGGTGCGCGAAGGCGTGCTGCGGATGGACGACGGCGATCCACGCCGCAGCGGCCGGATCATCGAGGAGAAGATCGAATTCAACGACTTCGAGCAGGCGGTGCGCCTGATCGAGCGGCATCGCGTGAAACGCAAGGTGAACCTCAAAGGGGCCAGGATTATCGTCGCCGGCGGCGGGGGGGTGGGGAGCAAGGATAATTTCCGATTGATCCACGAATTGGCGGGGGTGTTGGGCGGCGCGGTCGGCGCCAGCCGTGCTGCCGTCGACAGCGGCTTCGTCGGCAAGGAACATCAGGTCGGACAAACCGGCACGACGGTGCGGCCGGCGCTGTATGTCGCCTGCGGCATCAGCGGCGCCGTGCAGCACCGCGCCGGAATGGAAGAATCCGCCAAGATCATCGCCATCAACTGGGACAAGGATGCCCCCATCTTCGGCGTGTCCCATTACGGGATCGTCGGTGATCTCAACAAGGTGATCCCAATGATGATCAAGGCGATCCGCGAGCGCGGATAAAATGAATTGGAACGATAGCCCATGGCCAATTACTTCACAGACAACGACGATATCCAGTTCCTATTCGGCCACCTGGATGTTGCCGAGATTGCCGCGGCACAGGAAGACGGCTTCGCCGGTGCCGGCGATGGGGACTATGCCCCGCTGGACGCGGCCGACGCCATCGACAATTACCGGCGGATTCTGGACATCGTGGGCGACATCGCGGCAAAGCACATCGCCCCGCGCGCCGATGAGATCGACCGCCAGGGCAATCTCCTCAACGAAAATGGGACGGTCACGCTGCATCATTCGATGCGCGAGAATCTCAAGGCGCTTGGGCAGGCCGATTTGATGGGGTTCACCCTGCCGCGCCGGTACGGCGGGCTGAATTGCCCCAACTTGATCTACACCATGGCCAACGAGATCGTCAGCCGGGGCGACGCGTCGCTGATGAATCTGTTCGGGTTGCAAGGGATCGCGGACACGATCAACGCATTTGCCGAGCAGCCGATCAAGGACCAATTCCTGCCGCGCTTTGCCCGCGGGGAATTGACGGGCGCGATGGTTCTGACGGAACCGGACGCGGGGTCGGACCTGCAAGCGGTGTCGTTGCGGGCGTGGCAGGATGAAGAAGGTCGCTGGCGGCTGACGGGAGTGAAACGATTCATCACCAACGGGTGCGGCGAGGTTCTGCTGACGCTGGCCCGGTCCGAGGCGGGAACCACCGATGGGCGCGGCCTCAGCCTGTTCCTGGCGGAACGCTCAAACCGCATCCGCGTGCGCCATTTGGAAGAGAAGCTGGGAATCCACGGCTCGCCGACGTGCGAACTGGTCTATGACGATGCCCCTGCCCTGTTGATCGGAGAGCGGCAGCGCGGGCTGGTGCCGTACGTGATGACGCTGATGAACGGGGCGCGGGTGGGCATCGCCGCCCAATCGCTGGGCATCGCCGAGGCCGCCTTCCGCGTGGCCCGCCGCTACGCCCACACGCGCAAGCAATTCGGCGGATCCATCGAGAAACTGCCGGCGGTGGCCGAGATGATCACCGAGATGAAGATCGCCGTCGAAGCGGCACGGGCCCTGGTCTACGAGACGGCGCGCAACTGCGATCTGGAGAACAACAATCTGCGGGTTCTGGAAACCCGCGCCCCCGCCGACGAGCAGGAACTCAAACGGCGAAAAAACGATGCGCGAGTTTTCAAGCGCCTGAACGGCATGCTCACGCCCATGAGCAAATACTATGCTTCGGAGATGTGCGTGAAGGTGGCCAACGAGGCGATCCAGGTCCTGGGCGGATCGGGATACATGAAGGATTATCCTGTGGAGCGGCATCTGCGCGATGCGCGGATCACCACCATCTACGAGGGAACCAGCCAATTGCAGATCGTGGCGGCGGTGCGCGGCGTGTGCAGCGGCGCCTTCGAGAACCGCGCCGCGGAATTGGAACAGAAAGACTACTCCGACGATGTTCTCAAGCGGTTGAAGGCGAAACTGGTGGAGGCCAGGGAACTGGTGCTCAAGGCGGTGGCGTTCGCCAAGGAAAAGGGCCCGGGATACACCGACCTGTACGGTCGACGGCTGGTCGATTCGGCCATCGCGGTCCTGGTGGGCCATCTTTTCCTGGCGCAGGCGAAGGACAACTCCCGCAAGCAAGCGGTGGCCCGCCGGTTTATCGAAACACGTCTGGCGAATCTCCGCCGCGACCTGGAGTTGGTCGCCAGCGGGGATCGCAGCCCCCTGGATGACTACGCGACTCTGGCCGGCCCCGTGCCGCCGCTCTCGTAAAGCCCCGCATGTATATGCGGGGCTGCCAAGACATGCGGGTTTTTGCCTAGTCAGGAATAGGAGAATCCACCCATTCACGGTTCCTTCGCGAAAACATAGCGTTGATGACCGAGACAAAGGGCATCGGGAAGTCTCGATGTCGAAGCCCGACGCGTTTGCCGAGCGGGATCGCCGCGGGAGAGATCGGTTCGGATCGTCTCGGCGGTTCACGGCTAATGCCGCGGGAGACGCTGGACTTTGCGCAGAAGGAGACTGTCATGCCGATGCCTGGGATGCGGGCGGCGACGTGGTTTCTGCCGCATGCCGCGCTGGGTGATCTGGTGAGCCTGCTGCGCAAGCAGGATTTCACCGTGATCGCCCCGACGGTTCGCAACGGGGTCATTTCATACGCTCCCATCACCTGGGCGGGGGAAATTGCTCAAGGACTGATCGACCAGCAGGATGGCGGTTCGTATCGGTTGACCGAAGGGGAGCCCGAGCTTTATTTCCAATACGTGGTCGGCGCGGATGGTCCCAAGCGCCACCTGTTTCCGCCCGTGCAACAGCTCTGTCAGATTCATTTTGAGAACGACCGATTTGTGAATGATGCTGACCTGCCGCGCGCGCCGAAGCTGGCGATGCTGGGCGTGCGGCCGTGCGACATTGCGGCGATGCGCGTGCAGGACCGCGTCTTTTCCAACGATCATGAGACGGGAACCAAGTCCCGGACGGAAACGTTTTATACCGAGGCGCGCCGCCAAATGATGACCATCGCCATCAACTGCACGCGCCCCAGCGGCACCTGCTTCTGCGACTCCATGGACACCGGTCCGCAAGCCCGGGAGGGGTTCGATCTGGCGATGACGGAATTGCGCGGCGGATTCGTCGTGACCGTCGGTTCCGAGCAGGGCGCCAGGCTGCTGCAAGCCCTGCCGGCGCGCCCCGCGTCGCCGGCGGAACTCGAATTGGCCGAGCTGAAATTGGCCCGCGCCCGCGAGCACATGGGCCGGCATCTGAACACCGTCGGCCTGAAGGAATTGCTCAGCCGCTCGCTGGAGCACGCGCAATGGGACGACGTTGCCAAGCGATGCCTCTCTTGCGGGAACTGCACCATGGTGTGCCCCACGTGCTTCTGTTCCACGGTGACGGATTTATCGGTGCTGGGGCAGAGCTCGATGACGCGCACGCGGCATTGGGAATCGTGCTTCACGCATCAATTCAGCTACACCACCGCCGGCCCGGTGCGCAACACGATTCGCGGGCGGTATCGACATTGGTTCAGACACAAGCTCTGCACCTGGTTCGATCAGTTTGGGTGCTCGGGGTGCGTGGGGTGCGGCAGGTGCATCACCTGGTGTCCGGTGGGGATCGACATCACGGCCGAAGCCCGGCAGATCCAGGCCTCGCAACTGCAAAGAGATGCCGCGGCCGCAGCCATGGAGGAAAGACCATGAGCCAGACGACGCAGAGCGTTGGTTGGCCGGCGGCAGGCGACGGAGGGTCCGCCTGGATTCCGATCCCCGCGCGAATCGTTTCCATCAAGGACGAGAACTTCAACACCAAAACGTTCACGCTGGAGTTCACGGAGGAGCGGCTGCGCTGGGGGTACCGCTTTGCGCCGGGGCAGTTCAACATGGTGTACGTCCCGCACGTGGGTGAGGCCGCCATCTCGATCTCCTCCGATCCGGCCCAATCGCACCAGATGGGCCACACGATTCGTCTGGTGGGCATGGTCACGCGGGCCATGGGGCGGCTGAAAGTCGGAGACGTGGTGGGCCTTCGCGGTCCCTACGGCAAGGGCTGGCCCATGGAACGGCTGGAAGGGCACGACGTGGTCATCATGGCCGGAGGCATCGGCCTGGCGCCTTTGCGGCCCGTGCTCTACTGGCTCCTGCAACACCGCAAGCGCTGCGGACGCGTGGTGTTGTTCTACGGTTGCCGGTTCCCCGAGGACCGGTTGTTCGCCGACGAACTACAGACCTGGGAGACGGGCGGCGCGCTCGACGTGCTGGTCACGGTCGACAATGCCACCTCCGGCTGGGCGGGGCCCGTCGGCGTGGTCACCAAGCTCCTTCAGCGCGTCAAGGTCACCGGCGAGCGAACAATCGTGCTGGTGTGTGGGCCGCGAATCCTCAACCGGGTGGCGGCGTGGAATTTCCTGCAACTCCACGTCCCCGCCCCGCAGGTGTACGTCAGCCTTGAGCGGAACATGAATTGCGGCTTCGGACGATGCGGGCACTGCCAGTACGATTCCAAGTTCGTCTGCGTCGATGGGCCGGTCTTCTGCTTCGCCGATATCGCCGACGTCTTTGCCAAGGAGGAGATCTGACATGGCCGCTCCTTCGATCACCCCGCCGCCGCCGAACACTATTCCGCGGCTGGCCGTCTACAAATTCTCCTCCTGCGACGGTTGCCAGTTGTCGCTTCTGAACCTGGAGGAACATCTGCTGGCGATCGTGTCGGCCGTGGAAATCGCCTATTTCCTGGAAGCGCGGCGGCGCGTGCTGCCGCCGCCCTATGACGTGGGACTCGTCGAGGGTTCCATCTCCACGCCCGACGAGGAAAACCGCATTCGCCAGGCGCGGCGGGACTGCAAGTTTCTCGTCGCCATCGGGGCGTGCGCCACCTCCGGCGGAATCCAGGCGCTCCGCAACTGGGCGAATCTCGCCGATTACGTTTCGACCGTCTATCCCTCGCCGCAATTCATCCACTCGCTGGAGACCGCCACGCCCATTGCGTCCCACGTCTTCGTCGACTACGAGTTGCGGGGCTGTCCGGTGAATCCCGAGCATCTGCTGGAATTGATTTCCGCGCTGCTGGTGGGGCGAAAACCCAACGTCCCGACCTATTCTCTGTGCGTGGAGTGCAAGCGGCGCGGCTATCCCTGCGTCATGGTCGCCGGTGGACAGCCGTGCCTCGGTCCCGTCACCCAGGCGGGATGCGGCGCGCTTTGTCCAGGCTGCAACCGGGGTTGCTACGGCTGTTTCGGACCGATGGAACAACCCAACCTGCCGGCGATTGCGCGCCACTTCGAGGCGTTGGGCCTGTCTCCCGGCGAAATCAAGCGCCGGTTCCGATCCTTCAACGGATATCTTGAGCCGTTCAAGCAAATGGGTGACCGCTATGAGCAAATCGAGCAACTCGAAGACCAACGGGGCTAACCCGAACGTGCGCTCGATTACCGTCGGGGCGCTGGCGCGCGTCGAGGGAGAAGGCGCGCTGCGCCTTGAAATGGAGAACGACAAGTGCATCCAGGCCCGGCTGGACATTTACGAGCCGCCCCGCTTTTTCGAGGCCCTGCTGCGCGGGCGCAATTTCAAGGAAGTCCCCGACATCACCGCGCGAATCTGCGGCATCTGCCCCGTTGCCTACCAGATGGGCTCCTGCCACGCCATCGAGAGGGCGCTGGGCGTGTTCCACGAAGTCGATCCGCCCATTCGAGCGCTGCGCAATGTCGCTTACTGCGGCGAGTGGATTGAAAGCCACGTTCTGCACGTGTTCATGCTTCATCTCCCGGATTTCCTGGGGTACGAATCGGTGATCGCGATGGCTGCCGATCACGCACCCATCGTCAAGCGGGCGCTGAATCTCAAAAAACTGGGCAACGATCTCGTGGCATTGGTCGGCGGCCGCGCGGTGCATCCGGTGGGAATATGCATCGGCGGCTTCTATCGCGCGCCGGCTCCCGAGGCTGCCGCCGCGCTGGTGCCGCGGCTTAAGCAGGCCGTGGACGATATGTCGGAACTCACCCTGTTTCTGGCGGAGAAGCTGACGTATCCCAAACTCGAACGAGACTACGAATTCGTCGCGCTATGCCCCGAGGACGAGTATCCGATGAACCTGGGACGCATCCAATCGAACAAGGGATTGGACGTCGATCAGGAGGAATTCGGCAACGCCATCGAGGAAAAACAGGTCGAGCATTCCACCGCCTTGCACGCGGCGATCAAAGGGCGCGGATCGTACGTCGTCGGACCGCTGGCACGGCTGAACCTCAACCATTCCAAGCTCCATCCGCGCGCGGCTGAATTGCTCCCGCCGGTCTGCCGCGCCGTGCGGCAGAATTTGCCGTGGAACAACAACTTCCTGTCGCTGCCCGCCCGGGCGCTGGAAACGGTTCATGCGTTGGCCGTGGCGCATGACATCCTGGCGCATTACACGCTGCCGGCGCGAAGCGCCATCGAGGTCACTCCCCGTGCGGGGGGCGGTGGACATGGAACCGAAGCCCCCCGCGGCATCTGCTGGCATCACTATCGCATTAGCGATGACGGAACCGTGCTGGCGGCCAGGATCGTGCCGCCGACGTCTCAAAATCAGTCTTCGATCGAACAGGATTTGCGCGCCCTGGCCCCTTCGCTGGCGGCGCTCGGCGACGAAGAGGCGGCGCTGCGGTGCGAACACCTGATCCGCAACTATGACCCGTGCATTTCCTGCTCGGTGCACTTTCTCAAGTTCTCGCGCCGACAAGCCCAATCTTGAGCGGGCCGCCGGCGGAAAATCCGGAGCGACGATGGGTGCGATACGGCCCATTCTGATGGCGGCGTGCGGAAATCCGGATGCGTCCGGCGACGCCTTCGGTTCGCTGGTGGCGCAACGCCTGGCGCGAAGGGCACATCCGGAACTGGAGATCGTGGACCTGGCCCTCCATCCCGCCGACCTGCTGCATTGCCTTGAGGGGCGTCGCGCGCTGTTGGTGGTCGATGCGGGGATGGTTCCCGGCGTGATGCCCGGGCGGCTGCTCGATCTGGACTATCGTTCCGCTACGGGGCCTTTGTTGCTCTGCGAGCGCGCGACCTCCACGCATGGGTTGGGGCTGTCGGCTCAATTGGCAATGGCTGAATCGCTGGGGTGGCTGCCGCCCAACGTTCGTCTGATCGTCGCGACCATTCAGAGCGCCAGGCTGGGGCAGCCAATTTCACCTGCGATGTCTTCGGTGGTGTCCGATGCGGTTCGGACAGTCTTGGAATGGGTCGCGCGCTGGCGCTCGGAATTCGACGCCGGGGCCGTGACCCACGATTGTTTGAGATCGCATCACAAAGGAGAGTGAACAATGTTGAGTGCGAGAGTCGTCGATGTGTGGTCGGCGCCGGTTCCGAATCGGCCCGGCGGACTATTGGAAAAACTCGAAGGTCTGGCCAAGGCCGGCGCCGATCTGGAAATTCTCGATGCCCGCCGATCGCATGCGAACCCGGAGCAGGGCGTGACGTTCCTGGCTCCGCTGACCGGCGAGGCCCAAATCCGCGCCGCCAAGCAATTGGGGTTTGAGCGCAGCAGCCTGGTGCACCTGCGCGTTTCCTGTCCGGACGAGGCGGGGAAGGGATACCTCATCGTTCGGGCGATCACCGCGCAGGGCATCAATCTCGCCGGCGTCGTCGCGTCCGGCATCCGCGACGAACTGATCATGTATCTGGCGTTCGATACTGCCGCCGACGCCGAGCGCGCAAAACAAGTGCTCGATCGCGTGCCTTGAGCGGCGCTGCGGCGGCTTTTTTGGGGGGCCTATCTGGCGCCGCCGGGCAGGCCCGCGGCCCATTGCGACAAATCGGCATCGAGCTTCTCCAGCGAAACCCCATAGACCGATTCGATCGCTTGCCGCGGCTGCTTGCCGCGATTCAGTTGTCCCATCAACGCGAAGAGGCGCTGCTCGGAGGCGGGAATTCCACCGAAGCGCAGGTAGTCCAGCACCAAGCCGCTGAGGGCATACGATACGCTTTCGTCGTCGCCGGTGTGGAAGTCGTTGATCCACGCGGTGGTGGCGGATAAGCTGCCCAGGCTGAGGGCATTGGCGAGGCCGGCGCTGGCAATGCGGTGGGGCGTCCAGGAACTTCGAAACGGGGATTCGCTGAGACTGACGGCCAAGCCCTCGGAGAGCCAGCGCGGTTGAACGACGAATTGGTTGCGGTGCACGACGTGAATGTATTCGTGCCGAAACATGATTTGCCAGAAGATCGGCGAGAACATTTCAACGTTGATGGTGATGGTCATGCGGCCCCAATTGGTAAACGCGCCGTAGCTTTCGGAAACACCGCCGCAGGCGGCGACGGTTTGGCGGGTGGCAAAGACGACCCGGCAACAGGGCGCATAAACGGGGCCGAAGATTTTTCCGGCGACGGCGCGGTCCTGCCGGGCGGAGCCTTCCATTGATTGGATGAATCTGTTCCAGTCGTTGTCGGAGCGAAGGTGCATTCGATCCTCGAGAATCCTCTGCGCTTCAGCAGGATCGAAACGAATTTCGAAGCTGTGCGTTGCGAGCCGAGCATTGACCGGGGCCTTGATTTTCACGTCGGACGCCGGCACAGACTGCGAAAGGGGCCCGGGGGCCCTGCGCCACCAATCGAGTATCTCATTGGTGTTTTGCGCATTGAATCCGCTGAGGGCGCGAATGGCGCCGATGGCGCTGACGGCATAGAGGTGATCTTCGCCGTCGCCCTCGATTTCCGTGAAATCGACGAGCGACGGAGGAGGGTTCAGGAGAAGCCCGACGGCAGAGCGGTCTTTCTGATCGGCAATACAGGCGGCCGCGGCGGCGCGGACCAGTACGTCCTGATCGCGGAGGAATTGCTGAATCGCCGGCAAGACGCCCTTGCGCGAGCCCATCGCGCGCACGAGCTCACGGCGTTCGTCCTGAAACAACTCGGGTCGAAGCTGGGCCGCGATGCCGGCGAGCGCGGCGCCGTCGGCATATTTCACGAGCGCCGCCACGGCCACCGGTCGCTGGTGCGGCGCGCCGCGGGTCAGAACGCCTAGCGAGTATTCGATGACATGGGGACGATCGTCGATGGCCAGGGAATCCAAGGCGTTGACCAGGGCGCGGTCGTCGCCGGAATTGAACGCGTTCACGACCGACGACTGGCCGGACGTAAGCAACGCATCGGCGTCATGCGCCAGCGCCGCCAGGACGATCGCCGCCGCAAGCAGGCGCGCTAAGATTCCCCGCACGTTCTTCATGACGAATCATTCCCCCTGTCTGGACGCCGGTTGCGTCGGGGCCGGCGTGGTATCCGAGTCTTCGTCGTAAAAATTCTGCTCGGTCGCGGGTTTGCCTTCGTGAATCTTCGAGTCGCGGTATTGCAGATAGGCCTCGCGCGTGAAGACGTACGGATCGATGGCCGCGGCGTTGCGGAAGCGCACCACGCTGTCGAAGCGCGATCGCAGGTCCACGATATAGACGACGTAGACCGGAGCGCTTATTTCCAGCGGCAGATACAACCAGGTCAAGGGATCGGCCGCATACTCCATTGCAATCGCCGGTGCGTCGCGCAGGGTGGACGGCCCAAGCAGCGGCAACACCAGATACGGCCCCGGCCCGGCGCCCCATTTGCCAAGGGTGATCCCCAAGTCATTGTCGTGCGCGGGCAGATGCCAATGGGAAGCCACGTCGAAAATGCCGCCGGTGCCGACGGTGCTGTTGACCGCCATGCGGCCGAAATCGCCCAGGCCCTGGCCCCATTTTGCCTGAAGGAGATCGTTGCAGACCACGTTGAAATAGATCAGGTTGTCGAATCCATTGCCGATGCCGGTGCGGATCGGCCTGGGGATCACTTTCACGTAAACGTCCGCCGCCGGCTTGAGCGCAAAGCGGTCCAGCACGTCGTTGAACTTGTAGATGAGCCGATTGGTCTTCTCGAACGGATCCGGATTTGGTGGCCCGGAGGCGCATCCGCCGCACAGGCTCACGGCCACGCCGGCAAATACGATCGCCGCCATCCTCCACTTGGTTGGAATGAACGCCGGATCTTTCCTTCCCTGATTTCCGAGACGAATGTCACTTTCCATTGCCGGCATTCTTTTCGTGGGCGGCATTCTTATCGCGCAACAGCTTAAGTAACTGGTCGATGCCGCCGTCGGACATCACTTCCTGGAACTGCGAACGGTAATTCGCCACGATACTGGCGCCGTCGATGGTGAAGTCGATCACCTTCCATTGCTTGTCCTGCTGGCGCAGCCGGTACTCCACCTTGGCGACTTCCTGGTCCGGTTTATCGTCCTTGGTGCCGGTGATGCGGGTCGTCACGGTGCAATCGCCGTCCTGTTCCTGCCGGTCGGATATGACTTTGACGTCTTCATCCGTATAGCTGTCGGTCGTGGCGCCGTAGGTGTTGGTGATGAGCTGTTTGAATTCCGTCTGGTAGTCCGTTCGCTGGGCGTCGGTCAGACCGCGCCAGAATCGGCCGAGGCTCAATCGCGCCATCACCTCGAAGTTGATGTTCTGGTAGGCGATCTGTTTGACCTTTGCGCGTTTCTGGTCGGCGGAGAGGTTGTGATCTTGCAGGATCGCCAGCACGTCGCGGGTCACTTGCTCCATCACCTGGCGCGCCGTCGGCGGGGGCGCGGCGTCATTCTGATCCGCCGCCCGAGCCGCCGAAACCCCGCCGATGGCGCAGGCCAGCATCGCCAGTGCCACCGTGATCGCCGTCATGCTCTTTAGCATCGTTTCTCCTGGCGCTGTTTTCTCCTGTCGCCGCCGCCTACGGCGTCCTCGCCGGCGCCGTCGCGGCGGGGATGGCGCTGTTCTCCGTCGGCTTGCCCTTGGTGGTTCCGTATAGCAACTGGCCGATCAAGCGTTCCAGAACGATCGCCGATTCCGTGAATGCGATGCGATCGCCGGATTTGAGCAGTTTCTCATCGGCGCCCGGCTGCAATTCGATGTACCGATCGCCCAGCACGCCGGCGGTGACGATGGAGGCGGAGGTATCCGTCGGCAGCTTGAGCGTTGGATCCAGGTCCATCTCCACGCGGCCGCGGAAATCATCATCGAGCGCGATGGCGGAGACTTCTCCCACCTGCACTCCCGCAATAACCACCGGCGCCCGGACGGCCAATTCGCCGGTCTCGTCAAACGCGGCCGACAGTTTCAGCCCGGTGTGGCCGTGCCAGCTGAAACTGCCGATGCTGATCGACAGGTAGGCGATGGCGGCGACGCCCGCGAGAACGAACAGCCCGACGAAAAAATCCCGTAATGGAGACCGATCCATGGTTCAAATTCCCCATAGTGCAGTGATAACGTAATCCGTCAAGAGCACGGTCACCGAACTGATGACGACGCTCGACGTAGTCGCGGCGCTCACGCCCTCGGCGGTTGGAGCGCTGGTGTAACCGCGATACGTGGCGATCAATCCCAGCAGCAGGCCAAAAACCGCGCTCTTGAGCATGCAGCACTCGATATCGTTGTGAAAATTCACTGCCGACCGCAGGCTCGACATGTAGCTGCCCGGATCGCCCGCCAGGAGGCCGACTCCCACCAGGTATCCACCGTACAACCCGCAGGCGATAAACAGGGCGGTCAGCAGCGGCGTCACGACCAGCATCGCCGCCGCCTTGGGCTTAATCACCAGGCTGACCGGATCGATCGACAGCATCCGCAAGCCGTTCAGTTGCTCCGTGACCACCATGGAACCGATTTCCGCGGCAGTCGCCGAACCGGCCCGGCCCGCCACGAGCAGCGCCGTGAGCACGGGTCCCAATTCGCGGATCAGGCTCAGCCCGACCACCGCCCCCAACGACCGCTGCGCCCCGAACCGCACCAGCGTGTGATGTCCCTGCAATCCCAGCACCATGCCGACGGCCAGGCCGCAGACGCAGATGATGAGCAGCGACCGCACGCCGAGCTTGTGAAGCTCGCGGACGAAAGCCGCGAATCGCACGGGCGGCGTCAGCGCCGTCCGGGCGATGTCCACCGTAAATGCCGCTATGCTGCCCAGTTCCTGCACGAACCGGATCGCCCTGTAGCCGACGTGTGAAACAGGATTCGCCATCAACTCTTTCCTTGCGGTTGCAATCGCTCCGGTCCGTCGCGGAAAAATTCCGCCGCCTCGGCGTCGTCGCTGCGCCGCATCTCCGCCGGCGAGCCTTCCCAGATGCGCGCTCCCAGAAGCAGCAGAACGTGGTCCGCCATTCGCATCGTCGATGGGATATCGTGCGACACCACGATCATGGTCATTCCAAATTCCCGGTTGATCTGCACCAGCAGCGCTTCCATGCGCCGGATGGAGATCGGATCCAGCCCCGAAAACGGTTCATCGCACAGCAGCACCTCGGGCTTGCGGATAATCGCCCGCGCCAGCGCCACGCGGCGCAGCATTCCGCCCGAAAGTTCTCCCGGGAGCAAATCGTCGGCATCGCTGACGCCCACCGCGCTCAGGATCTCGTGCACCGCTCCCGCGATCTCCCGTTCGCTCTGCAGCCGCTGCTCTCGTAGCGGCAGGGCGACGTTTTCAAAAACGGTGTACGAATCCAGCAGCGCCCCGCCCTGGAACACCATCCCCAGCTTGCGGCGGAGCACGTTCAACCCGTGATAAGAAAGTCGGCCGACGTTCTGCCCATCGACGGTCACCACGCCTGCCAGAGGCCGAATCAGCCCGCCGATCAGCCGAAGGATCGTGCTTTTTCCCGACCCGCTGCCGCCGAGAACGACGGAGACGCGGCCGCGCGGAAACCCGCAGGAAAGCGAATCAAATACGCACCGGTTTTCGTAAACCATGCGGACCCGATCAAGGGAGATGTAATTGTTGGCCGGAATCAATGGCACAACAGGTCGAGAACCTGTGACCTGGAGCGTGGAATCGGACTTCTCTGCCATGTCGGAAAGCTCAAAATCCCTTGAATTTTCCGATAGCTTATCGTGGTGCGATGGTATTGCAAGGATGAGCAAGAAGTGCCCGGGTGCGTCTGGCGCGCGTCCCTTGCTGCAAGGAATTTCCCCCTCCCCATGTACTCAGGGGGAGGGTTGGGGTGGGGGTGGAGGGCTTGCCCTCCACCGTCGAACATCAACGGCCCACGAAACCCCCACCCGGGCCCTCCCCCTGATTGCACGGGGAGGGGAAGAAGAGGGTTTGCAGAATGTGTCACACACTCGGTCGCCTTATTTGGATTCCGACCGACCGACGCCGAAGATGAGACTTGCGGTGGCCCATTTCTGCGAGATCACCGCTCGCGGGACGCCTCGCGAGACCTGGCTGGCCAACTCGCCCCCGTGCAGAACATCGCGCATCAGATCGAACACCGCGTTATCCTCGCCGCCGACGCCGCGCGTGCCGGCGACGTTTCCCGCCCCGGTTTGCGGTGGAACGGCCAATGGGGAAAAGTCGATCGGCTCATCCGTCGCCAGGACCTTCAAGACGGACATCTCCGCTTCGCCGGGTTTGAGCCGCGACGGATCGTCGATCGTCGCATCAAAGCTGACGTCCCGAGTCTTTCCCGGCTCGAGCGGCATGGCGTCCTCGCCCAACGGCGGATACAGGATTTGTAGATTTCCCGTTCGATCCAGCGTAAGAAGGGTCACGTAAAGTCTGGCATCCTGGGATTTGTTGGTCAGCCGGACCGTGAACCGCTGGTTTTCCGTAAGCCGCAGGACGCCGTTTTCCGTCCGCACGGCGGCGTTGGGGGTGGCTATTTCCGCCTTGAGCAGGTCCTCGTCCTGGTGGTCGAGGGTCATCATCCGCTGGATGCGGGCGGCATACAGTAGGTTCGAGGCGACCGACTCGGCGTCGTCCGCGGTGCGGCAGGGAATCGGCGGCCGCAGCGTGGGCACGTCGGCATCCGGCTGGTTCACCGGCGGCAATACCGTGGGCGAATACAGGTTGATAGTCTTGCCGGCCGCGTCGTAACGCAGCACGGCCGAGCAATGGTCCGGTTTGGCGCTCAACTCGATCTGGTGGTTGTGATCCAGTTCTCGTAGTTTGGCCATGATATAGTCCGGCACGTCGCCCTCGGTCGCAACCACGAAGTCCGACATCCGGATGGTATTCAAGGCGGCCGGCGCATCGGGCGGGACAGCGGCGCCCTTCTGGAGCCGGACCTCGCACGTCATCGGATCGACCGCGGTGGCTTCGCCTGTCGCGATGGGATTGCGGCGAGTGCTCAGATCGTCCAGGTTTTTGTAGAAAGTGAAACGGGAACCTTCCGAGACGCCCAACAGGTTTCCCATCGTGAGCTTGACCATTCCATCGTGGAGGCTTTTGGGAACGATGTTGGCATGGGCGGGCGGGAATCCACCGCGCAGGAATCGCTCGTCGGCCTTGCCGAAGGCGGCATGAAACTCCGGCGTCTGCCGCACGTCGCCGGGCCAGCGCGCCGCGAACTCCGCCGCCACTTTGCCCGCCAATTCCTGGTAGGTGGTTTCTTCCCCCACATTACTGGCCAGCAGATAGCGCATCACCAGCGACAGTCTTCCACACGATCGTCCGCGATCGTCCTCGGTCTCATAGGCGCATTGGCGGTCTCCGCACGCCGAATAAAAGACAAATCCGGGCAGCGGCCCGGCGGCTTCTGCCGGTCTCTTTAATCCCGAAGCCGAATTTCCGGTCGAGAATTGTGGAAACAAGTTGTCCTGCGGACCCAGCCGGCTGTCATATCCCCCGCGCGCCATCGGCAACGTTCGTTGCCGATCCAGCGAACGATAAACGCTGCCGGAATGGCACGAGTCGGAAATGATCAGCACCTGCGCGCCGAGCTTGGCAAGTTGTGTGTGGACCTTCTGAAGCTCGTATCCGCGGATGTCGCGATCGCCGGCGTAATCGCTGTCCGCCGCCACCCATGAATCGTCGAGAGAATTGGGATCCTCCTCGGTGGGCAGGCGTTTGACGCGGCAGCCGTGTCCCGCGTAAGTGATGACCACCGAGATCGGCTGCGTGGTCTTCGTTGTCGCCAGCTTCACCTGCTCCACCAACTCGCTCAGCACCCGGCCGATTCCCTGGCGCGTGGCCTGTCCGTCGGTGACCATCGCATATCGCAAAACGCCCAGCCGGACAAACGCCTCTTTCATTCCCGTGGCGTCGGCGACGCAGCCGTAGAGCTGGTTTTCCGCCGGTAGTTTTGAATAGCGGTCAATCCCGATGAAAACGCCGAATTTATCGTACGGAAGCGAATCGCTGGTCGGAAAGTCGAGGCGAATTCCGTCGGCGGGCGCGGAAGGCTTCGCCTGGGATTGCGCCGCCCGGAGAACGCCGGCCCACGCAATCAACAGCGCGAAGATAAAGCCCGCACGATAGATGTCGCCGACATCCCTCGGCGGTGCCTCAATCGAAGCCCCGGATGTACATCCTGGGCTACGGGAAGCGCAATCGATTTCTGTAGTCGGCTTGAGCGCGTCCATCCTGCACCAATTCCATGGCCGTGACATGTTGTTCCCCTTATCCCTCTTTCGGCTCCAGCTTCTGCCAACCCGGAGCCGGATTCGCGCCGGGAGGGATTTGATAATAGTTGCCGTTAGGGGCCAAATACCAGGGGCTGCCATTATTCGGCAGTTCGACGGGCCCGGCGGGTGTGGTATAGGTGCCTGTTCCCATGATGTACTCGTGCCAATCCTCGGAAACCTTGTCTTCAACCTGCTCCTGTTCCTCGTAGGCTTGGCGGCCCATGTCCGAGATTTCATCGTTGACTTGGGAGATATATCGCGAAAGCTGGCCCTCGGCGGCGATGGCGTTGGCCTGGTTCTGCAGCATCATTTGCCGGACCTGGGTGCAGGCGTTGACCCATTTTAATTGCGGCCTGAGCGAGGCAAGGATGGTGGTCAAGATCGGCATGCTCTGGTCCATCGTGCCGCGCGGAGCGGCGAAAGAAATAACACTGGCGAACCAGCAGGAGATATTGGTTTGCGGCATAGGATAGCGTGATACCGCACAATACATGTCCTCATCGATGGGTTGGCCATTGAGGTCGTATTGGAATCGGACCTTCACAGCCTGAATGCTCGGCTGAGTTGGGTCGCTCTCATTGGCGGTGTCGAGGTACATCCTGGCAAATTTCGGAGCGTCCTCGACGCTGACAACCTGGGCCTGGGCCAGCTTCTTGCGGTATAGGGGAATCACGAATCGCTGGACATAGTCCGCGGGCCTGGTCAAGACGCGGATTTCCTTTCCCAGGTAAATGTTGCCTTCGGCGAACTGCTGCGCGATATACGGGGCGGCTCCCTCAATCCCGCTGACCATTTGTAAGCGCGTTTCGCGGATGCCGGCGACATACACGCCTTCGGGGTAAACCATCAATCCAGGCAGGCCTTCGGGGGCGTGAGTGAGAATGACCGGACATACCATGGTCGAAGGGTCCTGGTTCCAGTGAATGCCTCCCTGGAAATCCCAACCCTCCGGCACGAGCAACGTGTAGGCCGGCCAGTTGTTGATCATCGGGTCGTCAATTTCGGTCGGCTTCAACGTCATTCCGCCGCCGCCCACATCGCGCGACGCGCCCTCGCGATTGGAGCTTTGTGCTTCGGATCGCTGAAGCCAATCTTCGCCAACGCCGCGCGGCGCGTCCTGCCGCGTGAGCACAAACGACTTGTCGCCCGCGTGAAGCGTCAATTGGTCTCCGTCAAGCGTTGCGGTGAATGGAAAATCCTTTCCCTGGCTGGTGACGGTGCCCTCCAACTGCCCGGCCACGATGTGCGCCGAGATTGAGAACGTCTGATCGTTTTTGACCATGCTGCCGCTGAAGCTTCCGTCGGCGTTGGCAACGAGCACGACGGTCATTCCCTCGCGTTTGAAAGTGCCGGCGAAGCCGTCTTTCGGGGCGGGGGTGACGGGAGCAGGGACCGGCGCCGGTGGGGGGGTGTTGCCCGGCGGGGCTGTGTTGACCGGCGGGGCGGTGTTTGCCGGCGGCGTCGCGGCGGAGGCGGTCACTTTCGCGATCGCCGCTTGCGGGTCGAGCTTGCCATAGCCCCATTCGCCGTTGGGAACTGCGCCGGTAACGGCCAAATCATGATCCGCCGTATCGCGGAGAATTTGTTTGATCTGGTTCTCGGTGAGCTGCGGGTTTTTCTGGAGCATCAGCGCGATGACACCGGCAGTATACGGGCAGGAGGCGCTGGTTCCGGCCCAGGCTAGGTGCTTGCCGTCCCGGGTAATCGACGCCGAGCCGCCCTCTTGCGACATGTCACTCCCAACAGCCATGGCGGAGACGGTGTATTGACCCGGCGCGGCGATGTCCGGCTTGACCACGCCGTCGCGGCGAAACCCTTCGCTTGAATAGGCCGAAATCTTCCCAACTTCGATCTGATCGCAGTAGGTGGTGCCGCCGTCGGCGTTGTCCCATTGGTTTCGAAAATCGTACGATCCGACCGTAATCACGTCATCGGCATCCCCCGGCTCTCCGACGACCATCTGGTGGTCTCCGCCGGCTCCAAAGCTGCCATTAGAGTAATCAGGCAAATACAGGTCGTAGACCCCGCGAGATACTTTAGCCGAATTGCCCGCGGCCAGGACCAGGTATTGCCCCGGGGGGAGCTCGATGAACAATGCGTCCGTTCCGCTCGGTTGGGGATTCAAGGAAATCTTTTTGTCCTTTCGCAGCGATTTAATGGCGGATTGATCGGCCTGGGCGAGATTGTCCGATGCGAACATCTGGAAACCGTCGCCGCCCGTTTCGCCGCGTGCGGATTTACACAGGTCAAGCCTGGCAGGTTTCTTGTCCGATGCGGTTAGAAATTTATCCAATCCGACAAGGCGCAATTTCCAATCGTCGCGCGAGTCGAAGAGCGCCGCGAGAACGGTTTGTTTCGTGATGAAAAGCTCGACTGGGGACCCGAATCCACCGTTCAACTCGCCCACACGGGCGGGGCCGAAGCGGCCGCGAGCGTGCATGACGTTCTGCCCTTCGTTGCCGGCCGAGGCGCAGATCGCCACGCCGGGCAATTCGCCGCCGTTGACGATCTGGTTAAATCCATGTTCTTCCTCTCCGTTGCCGTCGTGGAGGGAAAGGTGGCTGCCGAAGCTCAAACTGATCACGCAGGGTTCATGGAGTTGCGAGGCGATCTGGGTGATCCAGTAGGCGCCCTGTATTGCGCCCGAGCCGTCGTTATCGGGATTTTGGGCATCGTCGACATACGAATTCACGATGACGAGGTCGGCTTGGGGCGCAACGCCCAGGCCGTTGCCGGCGGCCGTGCCGGCGCACGCCGTGCCATGACCAACCTTGTCGGTCCGCGGGATTTTGATCTGGCCCTTGAGGGCCGCGTTGATCTGGGCATTGGTGTAGACCGTACCCACGGGCTTGCCTGTGTCGTCGGACATGACCGGCGGGGCCGATCCGACCTTGTGATTGGATTGTTCCCAGGTGTTATCGAAGATGTCCCAGAGATAGAGGATGCGTGAAGTGCCGTCGGCATTCATGAAATCCGGGTGTCGCCAATCGATGCCGGTATCAACGATCCCGACCACGACGCCCTTGCCGGTCAGGCCTTGAGTTTCAAACTTCACGGCATCGCCGGTGCCGCCGCCGCCGCCCAAATCACGGGCGGTTTCCCCGCCGGGCGACGTTTGCAATTGCAGTTTTGGCGGCTTGGGGATGCAGCCGCTGGGCATCGGCGCGACGGACTTGACTCCCTGCACCTCCGCCACCTGGGCCAAGTCCCGGGCGCGCACTGCCGCATAAATCGTGTCGCCCAGGTGCATCTGGATGGTGGCGCCGGCGGCCGCGACCGCTTTGACGTCCGCGTCGGGGGTGATGCGGATGGCAACTTCAAAGACGTCCGTAGTCCCCGGAGCGGGATAGCCCACCTCATCCGGCGGGGGAACTTGACCGGGGCCCTCCTCCGAAGGCGACAAATCGCGGGAGACCTCGGACGCCGACGCCAGTTTCTGCAGCGACGGCGCCAACTTCGACGGCGGTCCGAGGTCGCGGCTGGTGTCGGATAAACTGATGTCGGGTCCGGCTGGAACCGTTGGGTTCGGATTGCCGTTGCCGGCACATCCGGCAGCGGCTGCCGCCAAAAAACCCGCGCCCATTGCCGCCAGTCGTTTCCAGAACCCACGGGAAACTGGAGTCATAAGTTTCCTCTCGTGCTCGAGTATTCTCTCGTGCTCGTCGTCCGCCGTAGCATATTTTTCGCATCGCCCATCGGGGTGGAGCATCATTGGAACGGATTCCCGCCGCCTTGCCCGCTTGTGGTGTTGCCGAAGAACGACTTGTAAAGAGGCTCGCTCTGCTTCAGGCAGGTGAAGAAGGTCTTGAGATTTGATCCCAAAACCTGCGGGGTGATGCCGATGTTGGGGATGGGCTGCTGCAAAAACAACGTGTGGCTTGGATTGAGAGCAAAGGTGGTGGTTGCCAATTTATTGTTGGCGGCGAGAAGATCGATCAGCGCCTGCGCGCTGGGAGACCCATTCTTATCGATCGGGCACAGCATGCAGGCGATCCACACCACGCTCTGGTCCTGCGATAATGAAACGTCTATTGGAAATGTCCAGTCGCATTTGTCGTCCGTCGTCGCTTTGACCTTCAACTCCCAAAACGGCTTGCTATCCTCGGGGGTCAAACCGAGTTTCTGAAGCGCGGCCCCAAGGGTTTCATACGTCAGCGGCTGGCCGGCTTGGGTATCGCCTCCGTTGAGGTCCAAGTCGCGCGCCGTCTTGGAATCCAACACGCTCTCAGGCTGCGCATTGGCCAGATCGCGCGCGTTGTTCGCGCTGGCGTTCGGTGCCGGCATGGCGGGCACCGCCACCGAGCGTGGGTTTTCCGGAAGCGAAACAGGCGAGGGCGCGATTGCCGTATTCCCGCCGGCGCTCCCGGTCGAGCATCCCATGGTCAAGGCCAATAATGCCGATGCGACCGTAACCACAAACATTGCAAGGAAAGACACGTTGGTACGATTCATAATTGCCCTTTCAAAATCGGACGGTCTTTGCGGATTTCCGTTGCGAGCGTCACGTCCAAATCATTGGAACGGATTGCTGCCGCCTGTATTGCCGCCACTCGGAGGATTGCCGCCAGTCGGCGGATTGCCGCCGGGCGCCGGATTGCCCTGCTGGCCGCCCTGCATCCAACCGCTCCAGAGCGGTTGCGTCTTGTGCACGGTGTCGAAGACGTAAGAAATGGCCTGTTTCAGGAGGTCCTGATTGACGTTGGTATTGGCGATGCCCATAAGCAGGAACAACTTTTGATCCACGATGCCGAAGCATGCCGGGCAAATGCTGCTATTGGCCGACAGAAGCTTCAGAAGCGCATCCTGAGTCGCCCATCCCTGCGGGTCGACGTTAAACATCGGAACGACGAAATAGATGGCCTTCTGGTCCTGGCTCAAGCTGATGCCGAACGGATAGGTGAGACCCGAAGAATCCTTGATGCTGTAAATGTAGACGTTGTTCTGCAGTTGGGGATTTCCGCCGATGCTCTGAAGCATTTGCCCCAGCGTTTCCATGGTCAGCGTGCCGCCGGCGGCGTTTTGGCCGCTGTCGCCAAAATCACCGAAACTGCGGGGGGCCGCGCCGCCGGTCAGCGAGTGCTCGTTGACGGCGGACGCATCGCTGCCCGTCGAGATTGACCGCGAGGTCAACCCTCCCAGGTCGCGCACTGAACTGGCGGATGGCGCGATGGTGTTCGTCGGCACCTGGGCGTTGGACTGCCCGGAGCCGCTGGCGCAACCCGCGGCGCCCGCCATCAGTATTGACGCAACCGTTGCTAAAAAGTTCCCACAAATCCGCGAACGCGATTGATTCATAAAATGCCTCCAGCCGTTAAGAATTGCCGAAATAAATGTAGCGCTGAACAAGCCGCCCCGATTTGCAATACATCATGCAGCAAGGCTAATTACGTTGCAGGAAAATAGCAAGATTTGCCGCACACGATCCAATCCGAGCAAATAATCCCGAGCAAAATCCGTTCAAGTCTTGAGACGGATCGGGACTTGCTTGTCAACAACGCTCTTCCGTAAATGACGCGGTTCGGGTTCGATCGTCAACCCGGCCGCTTGCGAACTGGGCTTGAGCGTCAACGCGGCTTATACTAACGCACGGATGCGGGATTATGGGCTCTTGGACGATGTGGAATCGCCAACCGATTTTGGACGCGATCGCGCGCGCGATGCGCGGGGCACCGCTGCTTCTCGCGCTTGTCGGCGCCGTCTGCGCAATTGCGTCGGCATCTGAACCGGCAACCGTTCCATCCACCCAGATCTCCACCCGTGACGCCGCGATCGCCCAGGCCCGCGCCCATTGGGCTTCCGCCATCGGCTATTGGAACAATGGACAGCTCGATCGCGCTTTGACGGAGGGACAGGCGACGCTCGATGCATATCAAACCGCCTACGGCGACCGCGACGATCCCGACGTCGCCCGGACGTTAACCGGCGTGGCATCCTGCCTTCTCCGCCTGGACCGCGCCGATGAGGCGCTGCCCAAGTTCCAGGCGGCGATGGAGATGTTTCAACGGCTCTACAAAGATCAGGACCGCGAGGAGTTGGGAGTCGCGACGAGCAACGTCGGTTGGTGTCTTCATTGCCTGGAGCGCGACCAGGAGGCTTTGCAATATTGCCGGGCCGGCTTGGAAATTCAGCAGCGCGTTCACAAGGGCAAGGACGATCCCAATGTGGTCGTGGCATTGCAGGATATGGCGATCTGTCTCGAAGCTCTTGAACGCTATCAAGAGGCGTTGCCCCCGTACCAGGATGCCTTGGAAATGCTTCGCCGCCTCAGCGGCGGTCAGGATCGGTTGGATTTGGCCCAGACTCAGGACCGCGTCGCTTCATGTCTGAAGCATCTCGGCCGCAGCGCCGAAGCGTTGCCCCATTACCAGGTGGAATGGGAAATGCTCCAGCGCATCTACAAAGGCCAGGATCATCGGGAGGTAGCTCAGAGCGAGGAGAACGTTGCCGGTTGCCTCGACGACTTGGGCCGCAGCGACGAGGCCCTGGCGATGTATCGGGCCGTGCTGCAAATGAGGCGGCGAATCTTTGGGGGGAGCGATGCCACCGATATCGCCGCCAGCCTCAATGACTTGGCTTCTTGTCTCGATTACCTGGGCAGAAGCGCCGAAGCCTTGCCGATGTACGAGGCCGCCCTGGACATGGAAAAACGCCTTATTAACGGCGTCGATGATACGGATTTGGCGACGGACATGAGCAACGTGGCCCAATGCATCAGCGGTCTTGGCCGGGAGGCCGAGGCGCTGCCGATGTTTCAGGCCGCTCTGCAAATGCGGTCGCGGCTGGCGGGAGGGAAGGATGACCCCGACGTTGCCGAGAGCCTGGATAGCGTGGCCGGTTGCCTCGACTCTCTGGGCCGCTGCGCCGAGGCATTGCCGATGCATTGGGCCGCGCTGCAAATGCGCGGCCGCATTTACAAGGGTCAGAATCACCCGGACCTGGCCGACAGTTTCAATAACGTCGGCGATTGTCTCGGCTGTCTGGGGCGCGCCGGGGCGGCTTTGCCGATGTATCAAGCGGCTTTGGAAATGCGGCGCCACATCTATGGCGATCAGGACCATCCGGACGTCGCGTCCAGCATGACCGACGTAGCATTTGAATTGGCCGTTCTGGGCCGCGCGGGCGAGGCGCTGCCGCTATCCCGGGCCAGCGTTCAGATGGCCGAGCGGCTCAAGAGTCCCGCTCTGTTCCGGTATAGCAGCATTCTGGGAAGCCTCCTGCTCTACGCGGGCGATCCCGCCGGCGCGGCCAAAGCCTTCGAGGAATCAATCGATTCCCTTGAAGAAGCCCGGGCCGCGCTGGGCGGCGACGATCAGGATCGCATGGGCTTCATGAGCGCCAACCAAGGCTGGGACCCGTTCTGTGGAATGGTCCGGGCGCAATTGGCGCTGAACCACGCCGATTCCGCCGCCGAATTTCTCGATCGCGGAAGGGCCAAGAGTTTGCTGGACATCCTGGAGCGAGGCGAGCGCCTCACCGACGGCGATTTGCTCGACCCGATCGAGAAGAAGGCTGCGCTCTCCAACGACACGCAAGAATTGCAGCAAATTCAGCAGGCCAGGACCGCCGTGACCATCGCCGAAAATCAGGTCCGGCAACTGATGTCGCAGACCAATCACGCCCGGTCGCTCAACAGCGACGAGGGACTGGCTGAAATCAAACTGTTGCAGCCGAAAATGGCCCTGGCATACCAACAACATGCCGATGCCGTTCGCCGCAAATTCAACCTCGCGGGCCGAACCACTTTCACCGAAGCCGCGACATCCGTGCAGATTCAGTCCCTCTTGCAGCCGCACCAGCACCTGCTGATGTACTCGATTACCGCCAACGACGCGGTGGTGCTGGTCGTCGGGCCATCCGGACAGCCGATCACCGGTGCGTATCTGACTCTAGCCGATGGAAAGACCCGGCTCTCGGGCTGGGCGCTGAGCCGATTGATCGGAAGCTATCGGCATGCCGTGGTGCGGCATGGAATGGATTCGGTCCGCGGGCTGCGGCTGGCCCAGACTGAAGCGGCCACGCGGCCGACGGACGATATGGCGGCCGAGGGCTACCAACTTTTCCGCCAACTGATGCCCGACCAAATCTGGCGCGAAATACAAGATGACCAGCTTGTCTACGTGGTGCCCGATGCGGCGATGAGCGGCCTGCCGCTGGAAATGCTCATCGTGCAGAAACCGCAAGGTCCGCAGGCCAAAGAGAATGTCTATTGGCTCGACAAAGGCCCGCTGCTTTGCTACGGCCCCTCGGCGGCGGCGCTATTGGAACTTCGTCGTCAGGAGCCGGAGCGCGGCCAGAAAAGTTACGCTCATCAGGCCGTGCTGCTGGGCGATCCGATATTGCAGCGCAACTCCGCCGATCAGCCGCACCTGCCTCCGCCTCTTTCCGGCGCGATGGTCACCGGCGTCCAGGCCGGATCGAGCGCCGAGGTGATCGGCCTGCGCAACGGGGCCGTCATTGTCGCCTATGGTCAGGTCAGCGTGGTCTCCAAGGATCAATTTGACGGCGCCGTGGACAAACTCGAATTGCTCCACTTTCATGGAAAGCTCGAGCAGACGCCCAAGCTGAAGTTCTGGCTCGACGGGCAAATGCTGGAACGAGAACTGCCGCTGGATGCCGCCCCCGGAATTGAAATGACGGACATGACGCCGGATTTGGCGATCCGGTTGGCGCCGCATCAGGAGCAGCAAACCCCCGTGGCCGTCGCCCTGCGAGATGCCAGCCTGACCCGCTACGGCGCGTTGACGCCGCTTCCCGGCACGCGCCAGGAGGTGAAGGGGATTTATCAAGTGTTGACCGGCCAACCCTACGCACAGCGCTCGGACGACCCGGTGGTGGTGCTGCTGGGTGAGGATGCGACCGGCCAGCGCCTGGCCGACGCCGCCAAGGGCACGCGATATCTCCATCTGGCGACCCACGGCCTGGTGGAGCCGGGCCAGAATGCGATCTATAGCAGCGTCGTCTTGAGCCAGCCGGCGGTGATGACGCCGCAGGATACCGGGTTGCTCACGCTCCAGGATTTGTTCGACCACTGGTGGGGCAGGCTGGCGGGAACCGAGTTGGTCGTGCTCAGCGCCTGCGATTCCGAAGGACTCGACGAGCGCGGGACCAATGCGATGAGTGGCGAGGGCGTCTTCGGCTTGCCGTGGGGATTCATGTACGCCGGCAGCCCCGCCGTCGTCGCCAGCTTGTGGGAAGTTCAGGATGCCAGCACCGCCGAACTCATGCAGAAATTTTACCGCGACATGCAATCCTCGCCCGCGGCCAACAAGCTGACGGCGTTCACCGCGGCCCGCAAACAACTGAAGCAGGACTATCCGGAGCCGTTCTTCTGGGCGCCGTTCATTTACCTGGGAGATCCGAATTAAGTGCGGCGTCATTGGAAAGCGATAGCCATTCTCCTCGGTCTCGCGATCGTATTGACGCCAGCGGCGAAACTGTCGGCCGATCCGGCCGGCACTGAACCCAGCACGGCTCCATCGCAGGACACGCTCGCGCAGGCGGGCGATCTGTTTTCGACGGCATGTAACGATCTTCATTCCGGCAAATCAGACCAGGCGTTGACGGAGTTTCGCGCCGCCGCGGACCTCTACGCCAAAGCTTACGGAACTCAGGAAACCAATGACACTGCCGCCTGCCTGAACGGCGAGGGTTCGTGCCTCGACCAGCTCGGCCGCGATGCCGATGCGCTGCCGATCCATAAGGCTGCTTTGGATATTTGCCGGCGCATTCATAAAAATCAGGACGACCCGGATGTCGCATCGGCGATCGTCAATCTTGCGGCATGTCTGGACAACCTCGGCCGCGAGGACGATGCCTTGGCCGCTTACCGCGAGGCGCTTGAAATGAAGCGGCGGCTATGCAAGGGGCAGGACGATCCCGACGTCGCCACCACGCAGAACAGTGTCGGGTTTTGCCTGTTTTCGCTGGGCCGCTACGAGGAGGCGCTGCCGGTATTCAGGGCCACCCTCGAAATGCGACAACGCCTCTACAAGAACCAGGACCAAATCGACGTCGTGAGCAGCTTGAACAACGTGGCCAAATGTCTCGACGCGCTTGGCCGCAGTGCCGAGGCGCTGCCGGTTTATCAGTCGGCCCTGGATATGACGCGCAGGATATGCAACAACCAGGATAGCCCCGATTTCGCCACCGTGATGGACAACGTTGCCGCCTGCATGGAATCGCTTGGGCGCTATGACGATGCGATGCCGATGTTCCGAACCGCGCTGGATATGCGGCGTCGCATTTCCAAGGGACAGGACGATACGGACGTCGCCGCTTCGTTGAATGATCTGGCGACGTGCCTGGGAGCTTTGGGCCGGAGCGAGGAGGCGTTGAAGAAATGCCAGGCTGCGCTCGAGATGCTCCAGCGCATTCACAAAGGTCAGGACTCGGGGGATGTGGCGTCGGCGATGGCCAACGTGGCGCAATGTCTCGAAGCGCTGGGACGTAGTGCGGCGGCGCTGCCCGATCACCAGGCCGCACTTGAAATGCGGCGGCGCATCTACAACGGCCAGGACCATCCGGAGATCGCGGAATCCCTGAACAATCTGGCCGGATGTTTCACTTCCCTCGGACGCCATGCCGACGCCCTGGAAGCATATCGGGCGGCCAAGGAAATGTTCGAACGTATTTACAAGGACGAGGATCATCCGGACGTGGCGACGGCGCTGAGCAATACGGCCGTTGCGCTGGACAATCTTGATCGCTTCGCCGACGCGTTGCCGCTGCACGAGCAGGCGTTGGAAATGAGTCGCCGGTTGTACAAAGATCAGGATCACCCTTCGGTGGCGATGTATCTCAGCTTGCTCGCGGGATGTCAGATTTCCGTGGGCCGTCCCGCCGAGGCGCTGCCGAATTCGCAAGCGGCGCTCGAGATGCAAGAGCGAATCTACAAGGGGCGCGACCACCCAATCGTCGCCTGGAGCTTTTCGAGGGTCGGCACATGCCTATTGGAACTGGGGAGGAAGCAGGAAAGTTTGGCGACATACCAGGCCGCGATGGCCATGTCCGACCGCTTAAGCGATCCCGTTTCGTACAACTATAGCAGCAAAGTGGGCGATATTTTGATGTCGATGGGGAAATTCACCGAAGCGGCCGCCGCCTACGGCACGTCGATCGATGCGTTCGAACAGGCCCGGGTGGCGTTGGGCGGCGACGAGCAGGACCGCATGAAATTCATGGACCAGCACGAGCTGGACGGCTTTGACGCGTTCGACGGCATGGTCCGGGCTCAACTCGCGCTCACCCGGCCGGACAAGGCGGCGGAGTATCTCGATCGCGCCAGAGCGAGAAGTCTGCTGGATCTTCTGGAACGGGCGGAGCGTCTGTCCGGCGCAGATTTGCTCTCACCCATCGAAGCGAAGGCGGAAAAGGCCCGAGATTGGCGACTCATTCAGGAGATCAAAGAGGCAGGCACGGCGCTCGCCGCCGCGGACGAGCAGGTTCGGAAACTGACCTCGCAGATCAATTACGCCCGCTCGATCAACAGCGCCGATGCCGATACGCAGATCGATCAGCTGCAACCCAAATTGCGCGAAGCGTGCTGGAAATACGATTCGGCGCATCGGCAGGCGCTCAATCTCGCCGGCGCGACGACGTTCGCCGAATCGACTACGGCGCAGCAGATTCAGTCTTTCCTCAAGCCGGGCCAACATCTTCTCATGTACTCGATCACCGACCGCGATGCGGTGCTCATCGTCATTCCGCCGGCTGGACAGGCGATCAGCACTGTGATCCTCACCGATACCGACGGAAAGACTCCGCTATCCGGGAACACGCTCATACGGCCGATTTGGGCATACCAACAGGCGATCATTAGCCATGGCCAGAGTTTCACCCGCGGCGCCAGGCTCGTGAACCAGAACGCCGCGACGCGGCCAACCGACAACATGGACGAGGACGGTTACGATCTTTTCCGCCGGCTGATGCCGGCTGAGGTTTGGCGAACAATCAAGGACGACGATTTGGTCTTTGTGGTCCCGGACTGGGAGATGAACGGATTGCCGCTAGAGACGCTGATTGTCCAGAAACCCGCGAAAACGGATAAAAGGAACAATAAATATTGGCTCGACGGGGGCCCGCCGATTTGTTACGGCCCGTCTGCCGCCGCCTTGCTGAAACTGTGCCAGAAACAGACTGGACACGCGACAAAAACCTTTACGCATCAGGCGGTGTTATTGGGCGATCCGGTCCTTCAGCGCGAAGCAACAGATTCGCCGGGCTCGCTTCCACCGGCTGTTGCCGAAACGCGAGACGCAAGTCTCGCCGCTTATGGCCCTCTCAGCCCGCTTCCGGGCACACGAACGGAGGTCACGGGCATTTATAGCGTGCTCACCGGCCACCGCTACACCGACCCTCACGACGGCTCGGTCCTCGTCTTGTTGGGCGAGGATGCCACTTTGCCGCGGCTGGCCGACGCGGTGGCAGGCACGCGCTATCTCCACCTGGCGACACACGGCTTGGCGAAATCCGGCAGGGATGCCATCTACAGTAGCATCATCCTTACCCAGCCGCGGGTCGCCTCTTCGGAGGATACGGGTCTCCTGACGCTTCAGGATTTGATCGATCACTGGGGCGGCAAGCTCGACGGCACCGAACTGGTGGTGCTCAGCGCTTGCGATTCACAGGGGATTGACAAGGCCGGCACCAACGCCGTGACGGACGAGGGGGTTTTCGGCCTGCCCTGGGGTTTCTGGTACGCCGGCGCTCCGACCGTCGTTGCCAGCCTTTGGGAGGTTCAGGATAATAGTACCGCAAAGCTGATGCAGGGGTTCTATCGCGAATTGCAATCGCCGTCCGCCAAGACCAAACTTGCCGCGTTTACGGCGGCTCGCAAACAATTGAAGCAGGAATACCCGGAGCCGTTCTTCTGGGCCCCGTTCATTTATTTGGGTGACCCGAACTGAGCGTATAGGTTTTTCCGCCGGTCACGAAGATCAGCCGATCGCCGTCCAACGTCGCGGTAAAGGCGTATTCGCCGCCGTTCGAGGTGAAAGTTCCCGCCAGACCTTGCCCGGTGGCGCTCGCCTTGGCCGGGAATTTGGTGTCGCCCTGCGCAATCGTCCCGACGTATGAGCCGCCGGATTGGGTCAGTTCCACCGTGACCTTGCCATCCGAGAACGTGCCGGCGAACGACGCCGTCACCGGTTTCGAGACATCACCGTTGGCGGCCGGTGGATTGACCGGACCAACGTCCAGGGATTGTTTTTCGTGTAACTCCGGATCGACGAGTTTGATGGCCGTCAGATTCCCGGAAACCGACTTGGCGACAACGATGGCGAGGTCATGGAATACCTTTTTCATATCAGGATCGTCCGCCTTTTCAGGCTTGACGACAAAACTGAGAGTGAATGCATCGCCTTTCTTGTCCAGCAGCACGGTTACACCATCGGGATTGCTGCCGAAATAGCCCGCATCCTTCAATGCCTTGGCCAGGGCGTCGGCATCGGCGCGGGTGGCATCGTGGTAGTAAGTGACGATATCTTTGCCGTATGGGGCATCATGACCGCCGGGGCCGCCAAAGATTTGGTACAGGCCGCTGACGATGGCGATGATTCCTGCGATGCCTACGACAATCCGAGCCCAGACGGGCATCTTTGCCTTTTTCTTGGATGCCCCAGCGGGCTGGTCGCCGGCCGGCGGATTTGGAATATCCTCTTGCATGACTTGCCTCAAGGTTAAGGATTAGTTGACCGGGTGGCGCTCGTCGCGAAGGGGGATTTGGACGAACCGGTTGGGATCGTTGGCCGCCTGATTCAGGCCGTCGACGATGCCGTTGACGTTGCTCAGATCGACGCGGCCGCGCTCACCGGTTTGCGTATCAATGACCGTGCGATATCCGCCCGCGTATTCAATCCAATCGTCGGCGTTGCGGCTCCTCTGGTTTTCCTCCTCGGCCACCTGCTGTTGGTGCTCTTCGAACTCCTTCATCCGCTCCACGCGCTGTCTCTCCTGATCTTTCAACCTTTCGTCAAAGGCAATTTGGTTGGCTCTCAAGCGAGCCTCAAATCGCTCCTCATCGACTTTGAAATACTGGTCCCAATTGATCTTGATGGACCGGGACATGGCCTGCATGGTGATGAGGTCCTGATCGAAGGTGGCGGCTGGTGCCGTCATGTTGCCAAGCGGGGCGAGCATCCACTGGTCAGGCATGTTGGGCCCGGGAGGGCTGGAACTCCAGGTGCATCTGTTGTGGAAGTGCGTGGGGACGTCGTCGACGTTCTTGGTCGTGTCGTATTCCAGAAGTTGTGTCGTCCAGCCCGGCTGCGCGGGCGGAAGCGGTTTGACGGATGTGATGTGCTCGAAGGTAACCACGGCTACGTGAGCGCGGGCCCGCATCACATTAAACTGGGGCATGATCACCGGAAGCGCCTGGTCGGGGGCGCTGAATGGGGCGACCACGGGGAACAGGACGTTCATGGGAATAGCCGGGGGCGGCTGCCTTCCCATTCTTTGATAACTGTCCTCCAATTGTTTCCGCTGTTCCTCGGCCTGGCGTATCCGGGGTGAGTCCGGTGTTACGATAGTAATCCACCAGAGGCCGGGGGCGCCCATGCTCTGGTTGGCGGGACCCGTGATGTAAAGTGGATCGACCACCGAACCGCTTTTGAGCGTCCAGCCATCGGCGACGCCGACCGAGCCGGTGCCGTCCGGAAAATCAAACCGTGTCAGCGGGACCGCCGGGGCGGCCGGCGTGACGGTTGTCGCCGCGGCTTTGAGCTTGGCCCAGTCGGCCGGTGTGGCGCTGGCCAGACAGTAAGTCACACTGATCTTGGCTTCGTTCCCGCCGAGTTTGCAAGTGATAAGGCCCACGATGGGCTGACCAGCCAGAGTTGCCGTGAATGAGGCGGCACCGGATTGATGGTCCTTGGTATCTTCGAACGCGCCCCGGATGACGAGTTTGCCGCCGAAGAACGTGGATAGATCGGATAGGGTCGCCTCAAGGGCAGCTGTGACGGTGGTGATTCCGGGCTTTTTGGTAACCCAGGCCTTTCCGAAGTCGGTGGCGGCGGCAATGCCATATCCCGGCGGAGAGTTTGACGACGCTGGGGTCGAATCGGGCGCCTGAGGGTTTGGATTCGGCGGGTTGGCCGGCGGGGGATTGCCGAGGGGGTTGGGGGCGTTGCGGCTTAGCTGGTAGGTGCGGCTGCCGCTGTTGAACGTGACGTTGTCCCCGGAGACGATGATCGTGAAGGGGTAATCGTGTCCGTTGCTCGCGAAAGTGCCGACCAACTGGCCGGCGGTAGCCTGGGCCTTGATGGGAAACACCTGCTGACCGAGATGGATGGAGCCGGTGTACCCGCCGCCTTCGGAAATGATCTCGATTGAAAGGTTTGGCCCGGTGAAGTCCCCGGGAAAGGGGTCATCAGCCAGCGCTCGAAAGGGGACTGCCAGAGATAAGAGACACCATGCTAAGAGGGGAACAATCTTGCGGGACACATGATCTCCATTGCCTGCTGCCTAGGGGGTCCAGACGAGGAATTGCGGTGGAACCTTAACGACCATGACCCATTTCCACAACCCCATCTCCTGAAGTGAATAATCTGCTCTAGCGACAAGATCGTCGCCGACGGCGCAGAATTCCCAACCCGGCCATCATCAATATCGTGGCACTCGCAGGTTCCGGGACGTTCGCCAAGTTGATGCCGTTCGCCAAGCTGATGCCGTTTTCCAAGTTGATTCCGTTTGCCACGGCGAAGGCGTCCAAGGCCGCCACGTCGCCGGCCGAGGCCGCGCCGCTGACGGTCTGGTTGAAGTTCGCCGCCAACTCGTTGAAGTCGGTCGCGTTGACCATGCCATCGTAGTTGAAGTCGCCCTGGTCCCAGCCGGTGACGCTCTGGTTGAAGTTGGCGGCCAGAATGTTGAAGTCCGAATCGTTGACCACGCCGTCCAGATTGGCGTCGCCGATGAGCGTGTAGGCCACTTCGATCTGGCCCGACGCCAAGCCGGTTACGATCCCGTCGGCCCCGTCGGCGTAGCCCAGGCCATACAGAAGCCCGTCCGCCGGTGTTTGTGCCGCCGAGGAAATGATGCCGGGGCCGTTCCACGCGCCGCCGTTGTAACCGGACTTGATGTACCCGGCGATCGTCGTGATCGGATCGCTGGAACTGTAGGTGATGATGATGTGGTTGTTGTTCACGTCCAGCACGCCGGTGCCCGTGATCGACAGCGACGTGAGGTCGATGGTGCTGGTGACGGCCGGGCCGGAGCCGCCGGAGACGCCCGCAGCCAGCTTCAGCGTTCCGCCCGTGATGCTCATGCTGCCGACGCTCAGAGCGGTGCCGACGGTCAGCGCATCGCTGCCGGATTTTACGAACGCCCCGGCATCGGCGATTTGCCCGGTGCCGCTGATTGTGTAGTTGCCCAGACTATTGTTGACCGTTACCGAGCCGGGGCTGACGGTGACGTTCAACGTGACGGAATAGTGGCCGTTGTTGCTGTCGTTGAAGGTGATATTGCTGCCATCGGTGTACACAGTGGCGGAGTCGCCGTTGTTCCAATTGTAGTTGGTTCCGATATCCCAGGTCTTTCCATCGCTCGGGCTGACGCCGCCGGTGTTGTTCCAGGTGAGATTACCCGTGGCTGTGCCATAGTTGACCGTAAACGCCTCGCCGCCGGAGTATAAGGACGTTGGCAGCGCGACAACCTTGCTGTTTTGCACCATTTCGATGTCGTTGTAGCTGAGGGCGGCCAGCGCTTGATCGCTGTCTCCGTTCAACGCGGCCACATCGTTGGAGAACGAGACGCTGCCGAAGTTGGCTAGATTTGCCTGCGAACCGTTGACAGTCGGTGCTTCCGCGATCCATTCGGCCGACGACCGGGCATCGTTGCTTGAGGTAAAGAGCGTGTCGATGAAGGACTGGCCGGTGGTCTGATCGCTCAAATCCATATAATAGGCGTAATTCCCGCTTGAGCTTTCAGAGGGTTCATAGGTGATCTCGGCGTTCATCGTGTCGCCCGGATGGACTGTTAAGTTCACTTGCACTTCGCCCGCGGGATAAAATTCGTACCAGGCGTAATAGCTGGTGGTTCCATGCCGCGTGATGTCCGCCGATGTCCCGCATTGTTCGACCGTGCCGTCCGTATCGCCGTCGAAGCCAAGCCAGTAGGCGGAATAGGTCGTCCCCGACGAAGAGGCTTTCACGGTGGGGATCACCCAAGTGGAGGAGACATCGGAAAACGCACTTCCCGACGGTGCACTGGCGACGTAGCCGGACCAGTTGCTGGACTCTTCCAATGCGTTCTGGGCCGCTATCTCGCCCAACGCGGCGTTGGTCGCTCCAAAAATGATCGGTAAAGATCCGACCCAACCCGGCCACTTCCGTCGCATCGCGCCTCCAGCCAACAGCCATACAGCCTAGGCCGTACGGGTAAACGTGACCGCAGTCTACCTACCGGTGTCGAAAGGCTACAAGGAAAATCCGGGTCCGCGGAAACAACAATTAACGCAAGAAATGGATATTGACCGCGCAGGGCAAATCAGCCCGGTCAAGACCAAGAACCGGGCTTAGGCAGATTGACGACTGTTCCATTTGGAGCGCCCTAAAGGAATATCCGGAGAAGGTTTGGTATAAGAATACGCTATGGCCCGCATAGCCACCCTCATTATTGGCGAGAAGAAATACGAACTGCCCCTAGTTGTTGGAACCGAAGCGGAGGTTGCTATCGACATCTCCGAGCTTCGTACCAAGTCCGGCGTCATCACGCTCGACCGCGGGTTCGGCAATACCGGAGCGTGTACCAGCGCGATCACCTTCATCGACGGCGAAAAAGGAATCCTCCGCTACCGCGGCATTCCCATCGAGCAGCTGGCCGATACCTCGACGTTCATTGAGGTGGCGGAACTGCTGCTCTTTGGCAAATTGCCGACGGCCAGGGAGAAATCCCGGTTCAGCCAGCGGCTGACCCAGAACGCCTTGCTCCACGAGGGTTTTAAGCATCACTTCGAGGCGTTTCCCGTGGACGCCCCGCCCATGGCGATGCTGTCGGCGATGATCAATTCGCTCATTTGCTTCCACCAGGAGTTCATCACCCTGGAAGATGACGAGGCGTTCGAGGAGGCGGCGGCCCGGCTGATCAGCAAGGTGCGCACCATCGCGGCCTATTCCTACCGCAAATCGCGCGGACTGCCGTACATCTACCCCGACCCCAATCTGCCCTACGTGAAAAACTTCCTGCACATGATGTTCTCCGAACCCTATGAGCAGTACATCGCCTCCCCGGAAATCGATCATGCGCTGAACATGGTACTGCTGCTGCACGCCGACCACGAACAGAACTGCTCGACGTCCACCGTCCGCACCGTGGGCTCCAGCAAGGCCAATCTCTTCGCTTCGGTTGCCGCCGGCGTCAACGCGCTGTGGGGCCCCCTGCATGGCGGCGCCAACGTCGCCGTCCTGGAAATGCTGGAGAATATCCATCGCGGCGGCGTCACCGCCGAGGAATACCTGCGCATGGCCAAGGACAAGAACACCCGCGTGCGCCTGATGGGCTTCGGCCATCGCGTCTACAAGAATTTCGACCCGCGCGCCAAAATCCTCAAGCAGGCCGCCGACAAGGTCCTGGCCCAATTGAAGGTCGCCGATCCCCTCCTCGACATCGCCCGCAAATTGGAAGAAATGGCCATGAAGGACCCCTACTTCGTGGACCGCAAGCTCTACCCCAACGTGGACTTCTACAGCGGCATCATCATGAAGGCCATCGGCCTGCCGATGAACATGTTCACGGTGATTTTCGCGATCGGCCGCCTACCCGGCTGGATCGCCCAATGGAAAGAGCAGCACGACGACCCCACCACGCAGATTGCCCGTCCGCGTCAGATCTACACCGGCCCCACCCTGGTCGACTTCGTCCCCCTGGACCGCCGCCAGTAATAAAGGGGACATTCATGTTTTCGGCTC
>Ga0209415_10001360_pt1 | contig 46800 bp, 44 predicted proteins | sample PeaSoiSIISIP2007_FD_187696 | JGI IMG/M metagenome (GOLD analysis project Ga0209415, IMG submission 187696) | Peat soil microbial communities from Weissenstadt, Germany - SII-SIP-2007 (SPAdes) (version 2) | ecosystem: Environmental > Terrestrial > Soil > Wetlands > Peat | place: Germany... | reverse complement strand
GCTGGCGAAGGGATTTGAACCCCTGACCCTCTGATTACAAATCAGATGCTCTACCAGCTGAGCTACGCCAGCAGTTTGGCACACTCGCCCTTCCCGGGCGAGCTAAGCCCTCTGATCCCTTGCTGATGTCCGGGACAATTTTCAAAGTTACCATAACGGCACTTTACGTGCAACCGGCCCTTACCCTTCTCGCCGCGTGGCCTTTCCCGGGGTCCGTGGAAGCCCCGGGGACCACACCTTAACCGTTCCCAAGTGCTATTATGGCACCTTCCCTGGCCGCCTCTCGCAGCGACAAACTGATCGGCGCTTGAGCGGTCAGTCCCTACATGCGCATACGACGCAGGTTTCCTCTCATCGCGACCGTTCTCCTAGTGGCAGCAGCGGTGGCGTTAGTGGTGGTTTTGCGCAAGCACGCTCCACCTGAGCCGGCGCGCTTGCTTCCCGGCGCCGATGGATTTCTCTACGTCAACCTGAAGTGGATCCGCCGAGCCGATATTGCCGGCCAGCTGCCACCCGTCTCCCACGATCCCGACTATGAGCAGTTCATCCAGGCGACGGGCTTCCAGTTCGAGCGCGATTTGGATCAGGCCGCCTTCGCGATTCACTATCCGGCGAGTTTGCCCGGTGGGAAGGCCGACGCGTCCGAATCGCCGCGATTCTCCGAAATTTTTGTGGGGAAGATCGACGGCCAGCGGCTCCGGTCCTATTTGCGCAAGATCGCCAGCTCGGTGGAGAATGATGGCTCGGTGGATATCTATAGCGTCCCGCTCGAGGGACGTACTTTGCGCGTGGCGATTCTCAGCGTGGATACGGTGGCGGCGTCCAACCACCCGGACCCGCAGGTGATTCGCTCCATCGTCGAGCGCTCGCGCAAGCTGGCATCGCCTTTTGGCGGGCCCGCGCTGTTGCGACAGTATTACAAGCATGTTCCCCTGGCCAGCCTGGCGTGGGCGATTTTCCAGGTCGACCCGTCCGCTGCCCACACTTCGTCGTCCCCCCTCAACCTGTCGTTTCTTTTTTCCCAACCCGCGGTGGTGGTGGCGTCGGCGCGTTATTTGGGGGCAATCCATTTGAGAAGCGAAGCCTTTACCGGGAGCGACGACGCAGCCAAGCATGTGACCGAACAATTGGGGACCTTTCTGAACATTTTTCATACGGCGGAGAGCACGGTGGCCGCGCCCGCAACCGATCCGGACGTGAAGCGCTTTCTCGACAGTCTGAAGGTCGAGCAGCACAATGACCGTGCCGTACTGACTGCCACCGTTCCGCCAGGCTTTATCCGCAAGGCCGTAGCGGAGCCGCCCAACGAGCTTGGACCGCCCCCATCCGCCGCCAAGCCAGCCGGCAAGTGACATTCGTCGCAAGCCCGATGGGTTCGCGGGCGGACGGGGGTCAGGTAGAATGGAGGGTGAATGTCGACTCTTCCTCTTCCCATCGCGGCTTTCTTGGCGGGGCTGGTTTCGTTTCTCTCGCCTTGCGTACTGCCACTAGTGCCGGGATACGTGTCGCTGATCTCAGGCGCCGGCGTGGAGGAACTGCAATCGGGGAAAGCACAATTACTGCGCAAGGTGATGCTGAACTCCATCTTCTTCATTTTGGGTTTCAGCGTCGTCTTCATCACCCTGGGCGCGCTTTCGACCGAGGCCGGCCAGTTGCTGGCGCGCTACCGGTCGACTTTGGCGCGCTTGGGCGGAGTGCTCATCATCCTGTTCGGCTTGCATTTAACAGGAATCTTTCGCATCAATGCGCTCTATGCCGACAAGCGTCTGCACGGCGTAAAAGGCGGCAGTACGGTGGGGGGAGCGTTCCTGATTGGATTTGCCTTCGCCTTCGGCTGGACGCCGTGCGTGGGCCCAATCCTGGCGGTGATTTTAGGCTTCGCCGCGGAGCAGGATTCCGTGACCAAGGGCATTCTGTTGCTCACCGTCTATTCTCTGGGATTGGCGGTGCCGTTCCTGCTGACCGCGCTGGGAATTGAGCGCTTTCTCAAGTTCTACAGCCGTTTCCGAACGCACATGCATGCTTTGGAAGTGGCCAGCGGCGCGCTGTTGATTGCACTCGGGGTGCTGCTCGTGGCCGGCCGCTTCACCCTGCTTTCGAATTACCTGTCGTTTCTCAACCGGTTTTCACTGTGACGGGGGTTTTGCGTGAAACGTGATCCAGTAGTGTTGATTGTGGTGGCCATGGTGGTTTCCCTGATGCTGGCGTTTGGGCTTAACAAGGCTCGCCGTTCGAAAAGCCCGGGCGCGGTGGCGACAAATAAGCTGAAGGGCCAGACCGCGCACGATTTCACGCTGCAGTCTCTCGACGGCAAAACGGTGCGGCTGTCCGACTTCCGCGGCAAAGCGGTCATGCTCAATTTCTGGGCGACCTGGTGTGAACCTTGCAAGATCGAGATGCCCTGGTTCGTCGAGATCCAAAAGCAGTACGGACCCCAGGGGTTGCAGATTGTCGGGGTCGCCATGGATGACGCCGATACGGAAGACATCGCCAAATTTACGAAAGAGATGGGCATCGACTATCCGATTTTGGTGGGAAAGGATTCGGTGAGAGAGGCCATCGCCAACGACTACGGGGGCATGGCTTTTCTTCCCGAGACGTTCTTGATCTCGCGCGATGGCACGGTGGTGGAGAAGATTCTCGGATTGAAAAGCCGGAGTGAGATCGAGGACGCAGTGAAGAAGACCCTCGGCCCAGACGGGGCTGTGCAAATCCAGCCGGGAAACTAATGTTGCCTGCGGGCGCAGGCAGAAAGCGGAAGGAATCCACACGTGCTGTCCCGCGTGATCGTGATAAAGACTGCGCTCCTGATTGTGCTGCTCGGGGCGCCGCTGCTTGCGCAGGATTCCCCCGGGAGAAAAGCCCCTTCGGTCACTATGTCTCCCGTACCGCTGGAGGCCATCGTGCTGGGCAAGCCCGGGGTTGTGGATTTGCACTTCCGCGTAGCGTCGGGCTTTCACGTCAACTCCAACAGCCCGTCGGAAGAATATCTCATCCCCACCGCGCTCAAGCTGGACGCCCCCACCGACATTGTGATCGGAGGGATTACCTATCCGCCGGGTGAGGACGTAAGTTTCCCCTTCGCTCCCGATCAAAAACTCAACGTCTACAGCGGAGACATCACCATCGCAGTTCTGGTGCGGCCGCTTTCCAGCGTGTTGCCCGGCCGCTACGCGATTCACGGCCAGCTCAAATACCAGGCCTGCGACAACGCCGCCTGCTACCCGCCCAAAAAACTGCCGGTAGACTTTGAAGTGAAGGTGTCAAAGGCGCCGACGGCCGCGAGGAAGAATCCCGGGCAAAGCCCGAACGTGCATTGAGCTTCATTCACTCGAAACCCTTCCAGCCTTCCATTCGTTGTCATCCTGAGCGTAGCAGTCGCGCTCGCTTGCGAGCGCGACTGCGGAGTCGAAGGATCGCATACCCGTGTGCGGCGGCAGAAGCCTTGCGAGGGATTTCTGTTACCGGGCGCTTTTCTCTGTGATGCCCTTCCGAACGCGGGCGCGCATGCTGGGCAGGGATCCTTCGACTGCGCGTGGGCTTCGCTTCGCGAAGCAAACACTCCGCTCAGGATGACAAAAACGTTAGCGGCGAAACTCGGCGCGATTGAAATCGCGCCTATCGTCCAGCCGCCCTCAGCCGCGCCACGGTTTTCTCTTTCCCCAGCGCCACCATCACGGCAAATAGGCTCGGGGCCACTCCTTGCCCGGTCAACGCTACGCGCGCGCCGTTGATCAAGACTCCGGCTTTCACGTTTTTTTCCGCCGCGAAGTCGCGGAGCAGTTTTTCTGCCTCCGGCTCGCTGAAGCCGTTGCTGGAGGAGGCATACCGCCCGCCTAATTCCGCCAGCATCTGGCGGACGGCGCTGTCTTTGAGAAATTTCTCCTCGGCGGCCGGATCGGGCTGAAACGAATCGCCGAAAAACGCCCGGAAAGAAGTGGCGAAATCTTTCAGGCTGCGGGCGCGCGGCTTGAGCAGATCAATGGTAGAAAGAAGACGTTCCCGCTCCGTGGGTTCAGGCTGGAAGCCAGCCTGGTTCCATTCTTCCTCGATCAGGGGCAGCAATTTTTCCGCCGGATAGGCGCGGATGTATTCGGTGTTGAACCAATCCAGCTTGGCGCGATCGAACACGGCATTCGAGCGGGAGATGCCGTCCAGGCCGAAGAGCCGGACCAACTCGGCATCGCCCATGATCTCCGGATTGCCTTCTGGCGGCGTCCAGCCCAGCAAGGCGAGAAAATTCCGGAACGCCTCGGGCACGATGCCTTCGTCGCGATACGCCATCACACTGGTGGCGCCATGGCGCTTGCTCAAGCGGGTCTTGTCGGCGCCGAGGATCAACGGCACATGCGCGAATACCGGCAGAGCGGCGCCCAGCGCCTGGTAAAGCAGCACCTGCTTGGGAGTATTGGAGATGTGGTCGGCGCCGCGAATAACGTGCGTGATCCGCATATCGACATCGTCGGTCACCACGCTCAAGTGATAGGTGGGGCCGCCATCGGAGCGCAAGAGGACAAAATCCTCGAGTTCGTGATTGGCAAACTCCACCCGGCCGAAGACCGCATCGTCGAAAGCAGTGCTGCCGGAGATGGGCACCGCGAAGCGCACCGCGGCGGCTTCTCCGCCCGCCCGGCGCTTGCCGGCTTCTTCGGGCGAAAGCTTCCGGCAGGTTCCTTCGTACTTCGGTGGACGCCCCTCGGCGGTTGCTGCCGTGCGGCGGCGCTCCAGCTCCTGCTTGGTGCAGAAGCAATAGTAAGCATCCCCGGAGGCGATCAATTTCGCCGCGCTTTCGCGGTACATCTCCATGCGCTGGGTTTGATGGTAAGGGCCTTCATCCCAATCCAACCCCAGCCAGCGCATCCCTTGCACGATTCCTTCCACCATTTCCGCCGTGGACCGCTCCATATCCGTATCTTCAATCCGCAAAACCAGAGTCCCGCCGTGATGACGGGCGAAGAGCCAATTGAACAGCGCGGTACGGGCTCCGCCGACGTGTAAGTATCCGGTCGGAGAAGGTGCGAAACGAACCCGCGGAGCATTGCAGGCAGATGAAGGAGTTGCGATCCACGGGGAGGCAGTCATGAGGGATAATCCATTCCTGATGTTACGGTTGCGGGAAAAGCAGCGTCAAGCAACGGCATGCGAAGCAGCCCGCCTCCAAGGGATGCAAGTGGGGACTCAAGCGGAGGCATTCCCTTGGTTTCTATAGGCGCTTCAAAACTATTGTGTTGGCAACGATCCTGTGAAAACATGGAGCTAATCCCCCCGGGTATATTCGCCTCCAACGGAGGCAGAGAGCTGTTTACGGCGCCATGAACAGCGTTGCAATGAGTATGGTCATCGTCCCGGGTGTAGTCGCCCTGCTGCTTTTCCTTGTCTTCACCTACCTTTACGAGCAGAGCCGGCGGGAGTACTTTCGCGCCTGGCAGTTCGGCTGGGCCGCGTACACGCTGCACTACGGGCTGGAAGCCTGGGCAAGTGTTCGCGGACCTTCGGCGGCGGTGCTGATATCGGCTTCGCTGCTGCTGGTGCTGCTAGCGCTCTGCATTTTTGTCTCAACCCGGCTGATTCGGGAACGGTTTCGGCTGCGCTGGTATGACGCGGCGCTGGGGGTGGCGGGAGCGGCGGCAGTCGTCTGGAACCACTTACCTCAACCAGCGATCGGGTGGCTTGCATCCCACGCTCTTCCCCATTTTCATCTCCGGTTGGAAGTGGGACTGGCGGCCGTGCTTTTGTACTGCTCGGCTTCTTTCTACATCTACGGTCAACGCAAGAATTCAGGCGCGTTCAGTCTGCTGGCACTGGCGCTGGCATTGTGGGCGGTCTTGATGACTTTTGGACAATTCCACAGCCCGCTGATCGAGATATTCGGGGTTTCCGGCCCTTTGCTGGGCCCGGTGCCGCAAATGCTGTTGGGCATCTCCATGGTCATGGTGCTGTTTGAGAACGAGCGCAACGCGGTGCAGGAGAACGCCCTGGCCTTCTCCACACTCGGGGTTGATTCGCGGCGGCTGCTCTCCGCCGAGGATCTGGCGCCGAGCATGGAAAATGTTCTGGACCGGCTGATTGCGCCCCTGCCCACGGCGCGAGCGGTCATCTGCATCTCCGAGCGCTGGCGCACCGTTCTGCCCTCGGTGCAGCGCGGCTATTCCCCGGAATTCCTCAAGAAGCTGGCCAGCGGAGCGGGCGAATACATCTGCGAGCTGTCTTATCGGCGCGGCGGCTTTGTGAGTTTCCGCAATGTGCCCGAGATGCCGGAACCGCTGCCTGCCTTTCCCGGCAGCAAATTTGAAGACTTCCGCAAGGTGCTGGCGGAGGAGAACATACGCCATCTCACCGCGGTCAGCCTGCAAACCCGGGAACACAACTTTGGCGTGATTCTGTTCCCTCACGCCGAGCGCCGGATGTTTGGCTCCTCGAACTTGCGGCTGCTGACCGGCTTGGCGCTGCAGATTGGCCTGACGCTGGAAAACTACGTGGTCATGCATGACGCCCAGCGCCGCACCAAGGAATACGAACTGCTTACCCAGATCGGACAGGCGATCAGTTCGCGTCTCGATCAGGACGAAGTGTTGCGCTCGGTGCAGAAGGAGCTGGGACAAATTTTTGATACCAGCAATCTGTATATCGCGTTTCAGGAAAACGAGGCGATCCGCTTCGAGCTGGAAGTGGAGAAGGGCGCGGTGCTGGCGAAACGCTCGCGCAAAGCGGCCAACGGCTTGATCGAATACATCATCCGCACCGGCCAGCCCCTGCTCATTCGCTCGGAACTGGAAAGGGCGCGGGAACGCCTGGGCGTAACCGACTCCCCGGAGCATGCGGACAAGTGCTTTTGCGGTGCGCCCATCCTGCTGGGCGGCAGGCCCGCCGGCGTTATGGCCGCCACCAACACGGAACGGGAGTATGTTTTCGAGCCGCGTGATTTGGAGGTCATGCAGACTGCCGCCGGGCAGGTTTCCGTCGCCGTGGAAAATGCCCGCCTCTTCGCCGAGGAGCAGCGCCGCTCCCGCCAGTTCGCCTTCCTCAACAACATTTCCAAGACCGCCATCTCCAGCGAAGATTCCGAACAGATGCTGGCGGAGATTGTGGCCGAGATCCAGAAGAACTTCCGCTTCGATCACATCGGGATCGGCATTCTTGACTACACCGCCAAGGACATCGAGATTAAGGCCGAGGCTGGTATCACCACGCAGGCGCTGGGCAAGCGCATCCCACTGGGCACGGGAATTCTGGGCCGGGTGGCCCGCACCGGCGAGAGCGCGCTGGTCCAGACCACCGGCGACGGGACCTTGCAGGGGGTGCTGCCCGAGGCGCGTGCGGTGCTATGCATCCCCATTACCTACGGAGACACCCTGCTGGGCGTGCTCAACGTCGAGAGTAAGCAGGAAGACGCCTTTTCGCCGCAAGACGTGCTGGTCATGAACACGCTGGCCGACTTGCTGGCTACAGCCCTGCACAATTCGTTTGTCTTTCAGAAACTGCAGCAGCAGTCCATTACCGATGGTCTGACCGGGATCAAGACGCGACGGTTCTTTTGGGAGGCGCTCACCTCGGAGTGGAAGCGAGCTTCACGTTCCGGACGTCCCTTCTCGGTAGTGCTGATTGACCTGGACAAATTCAAAGAGGTCAACGACACGCTGGGGCATCTCGAAGGAGATCTGGTGTTGGCGCGAGTCGGACGCCTGCTCGAGCAACGGTGCCGGCAATCGAACGTAGTGGCACGGTATGGCGGGGATGAATTCATCATTCTGATGCCCGAAACCGGCGTCGAACCAGCCCAGGCATTGGCGGAACGCCTGCGCCTGTGGCTGGCCACCGACCCCATGCTCAGTGAGCACCACATCACGGGCAGCTTCGGCGTGGCCAGCTATCCGCTGCATGGGGTGTCGGTGGAGGACATTATCCGCGTGGCGGATGCGGGCATGTACGTGGCCAAGCATGCCGGCGGCGACCGGGTTTCCGCCGCCGAGGAATTTGGCGAGGATGAAACCGGCGCGGTGCAACGCCAGTTGCTCTCGGGGTATATCGAAGGCTTCCTGCAGCGTGAGCACACCGGGCCCGAACACCTGGAGGAACTGAGCGCGACGCTCAAGAAACTGTGCGGCGCGGACGGTGAGTTCAACCTTGAGCTGCTGCAGGAATCCATCCAGTCGCTGGCCCATGCCGCCGAGTCGCGGGAGCTGAACGCTTCCAGTCACGGCGAATTGACGGCTCGCTATGCCGAAATCGTGGCGCGCGCGCTGGCGCTGTCGGCGGAAGAAGTTGCCGATTTGGTGTATGCCGCGCGGGTCCATGATGTGGGCAAGATTTTTGTCCCGGAGCGCATTCTGAACAAGTCTGGCCCCCTGACCGAAGAAGAGTTTGGCCTGGTCAAGATGCACGCCGGCGTGGGTGGGGAAATTGTGGGAACGCTGCCGGACAGCGAGCAGCTGCGTCAAGCGGTCGAGCATCATCACGAGGCTTTCGACGGGACGGGCTATCCAGCCGGCTTGCGCGGCGAACAAATCCCCTTGTGGGCGCGAATTCTTTCCATCGCCGACGCCTACGCGAACATGACCACGGAGCGCTCCTTCGCGCCGGCTAAGACCAGCGACCAGGCGCTGGCGGAGCTGGAAAAATTGAGCGGCATTCGCTATGACGGGATGCTGGTGCGCATTCTGCGGCGCGAACTCCGGGTGGAGAAAGCACCCTCCAGCCTGGGAAGCTGAACCCAGCTTTCAAAGCCGCCAGGCGATACTCAAGCCACTCATGACCGTTTCTCTTTCGCTCTCCGGCAAAGTTGCTCTGGTCACCGGCGGTTCGCGAGGCATTGGCGCGGCTACGGTCCGCATGTTTGTGGCCGCGGGGGCGCGGGTGGCCTTCAGCTACGAGAAGGCTCGCGAGAGCGCCGGGCGGTTGGTGACAGAACTCGGAGCGGAGAATTGCGCCGCCATCGCCTGCAACCTTTCCGGCACGGAAACGGCACAGGAACTGGTGGCCTCGGCGAGCCGCCGTTTTGGCGGTCTCGACATTCTGGTGGCCAACCACGGCATTTGGCGGGCGGAGGACGCGCCCATCGACCGCATGTCCGACACGCAGTGGCGCGGCACCCTGGCCGTCAATCTGGACAGCGTTTTCGCTTTGGTGAAGCATTCGGTGGCGGAGATGAAAAAGCGGAAAGAGTCCGGCGGCCACATTGTGCTGGTGAGCTCTACTGCGGCGCAGCGTGGAGAAGCATTCCACTGCGACTATGCCGCCGCGAAGGGCGCCCTGATCAGCATGGTGAAAGGGCTCTCCACCGAGCTGGCTGCGGATGGCATCTATGTAAATTGCGTGGCTCCGGGGTGGGTGGATACGGACATGTCCGCAGCCGCCCTGAATGATCCCAAGACCCGCAGTGGAGTATTGGCCAAGATTCCTCTCGGCCGCGTGGCCAAGCCCGAGGAGATTGCCGCGCCGATACTGTTTCTATGCACCGAGCACGCAGGATTCGTCACGGGCGAAATCTTTAACGTGAACGGCGGGGCAGTGCTGGCGGGATAGATTTAGATTCAGGATTCCCCTTGGGCCGGGCATCAATGATCTGCGATGGTCGGGCAGCCGAGAGCCTGCCCTGAGCGAAGTTGAAGGGGTGGCTGTCCATACGTGGGCGTGGCGAAGCAGCTACAATCAGTGTTTGGGCGTCTAACTACCCGGAAAGCATGAAGTCCTTCGTATTCGTCATTTTTCTTGCTGTCGTCGCGCTCGCGCAGGCCGGCGCGCCCGCCGCATCTTCGCAGTCGGTTCCCATCGATCAGGAAAATGCACGCCAGGCTCGGGCCGTGCTGGATCAGGCGATTCAGGCTTTGGGGGGACAGGCCTACCTCGATATTCAGGACATTTCACAGGAAGGCCGGACTTACAGCTTCTATCACGGACAGGCCAATAGCTACGGCATCCAGTTTTGGCGATTCTACAAGTATCCCGACAAGGAACGGGTGGAACTCACCAAGAAACGGGACGTGGCCTACGTGTTCAACGGCGACCAGGGCTATGAGATCACCTACAAAGGCACGCGCGCCCAGGATGCAAAAGATGTGGCCGACTATGTCCGCCGCCGTCAATACTCTCTGGATTGGGTTTTGCGCCATTGGCTGAATGAAACGGGGGTGGCGCTATTCTATGACGGCGACGCCGTGGCAGCCGATAAACCGGCCCAACAGGTAACCCTTCTGAACGCCAAGAATCAGGGCGTCACCATCGACGTCGATGTCAACACCCACCTGCCGCTCAAGAAGAGTTATTCCTGGCGTGATCCCACCGACAAAGAGCGCAACACCGAGGAAGAGATTTACGACAACTACCGTCCGGTGCAGGGCGTCATGACGCCTTTCAGCATTACCCGCTTTTACAACGGAGACATGTCGAGCCAGCGTTTCTTGAATTCCGTCAGCTACAACCAGGGGTTGAGCGACTCCAAGTTCGACGCACAAATCACCTACGGCCCAAGACCGCCCGCACCTACTAAGTGAATCCCCCCGCGGCTAAACATAAGTGATTGTCATTGTTGTATTTAGATTGAATCCCTCATATACAAGTGGGCCGCAGACCACGTACTGTGGCTAATTTGCCACAGACGGACTTTCGCGCCTGGGCGATAAGCTCTTGCTGGACATCTACATAAGTATCCTCCAGCTTGCAACAGGAACAGACAATCCGGAACCCGGTCGAGTGCAGTGGAGTGGGTTTGCACAGCGGCGCTCCCGTCCGGCTGAGGATACTGCCCGCGCCATCAGGCTCCGGGATTGTGTTTCGCCGGGTGGATCTGGATGGCTTTGAGGTACAGGCCGTCGGCCGCAACGTCGCTCGCGTCAGCTATGCCACCAGCCTGATGAAGAAAGGCGTGCTGATCTCCACCACCGAGCACTTGCTCTCGGGGTTTATTGGCACTGGCATCGACAACGCCATCGTGGAACTCGACAACCTGGAGCTGCCCATTCTGGATGGCAGCGCACAGCCCTTTGTGGAGGCCATTCGCAAGGCGGGAATTCGCAAACAGCGCCGCCCCCGAACCTATCTCCGCATTCGCCGCGAGTTGGAACTGCGGGAGGGTGACAAGTTCATTGCGGTGTATCCATCCGACAGTTATTCGGTTTCCTATACCATCAACTTTCCCCATCCCCTGATTGGGAAGGAAACCTTTCGCGTGGATTTATCCGATGGAAACTATCTGCGCGAGATCGCCCCCGCACGCACCTTCGGTTCGCGGGAAGATGAGCAGGCCATGCGCAACATGGGCCTGATCCGGGGCGCTTCGGCGGAGAACTGCATTGTGCTCACGCGGGATGGCATCGAGAATCCGCCCTTGCGTTTCCGCGACGAGTTTGTCCGCCACAAAGTTCTGGATCTGATTGGGGATTTGGCGCTGGTGGGGAAGCAGATTCTAGGTAGTGTGGCCGCCGACCGGGCCGGCCACGCCATGCATACCGCCTTAGTCTCCCGTCTTCTGCGAGACCACACCTTGTGGGAAGAAACCACGCTGGAAGACGAAGTCAGCCCGGTTTTTGCCGAACGCGACGTCACCGCCAACCCAACCCTCTAGTCGGCAGCTTGCGGGATCGACTCGACGGAAAACCAATTCGACTTTTCCTGCAGCAGCTTCTCGAGCTCGGCTTGGGCATGGGCCGTCAACTGAGCAGCATAGCTCTTGGCGGATTGCTGGTGCTCCGCCGCCAGTGGGGCCACCCGGATCGCCATGAGCGGGGCATCCTCCTCCAGCATGCGCAGCAGCCGTTGTGCACGATCGATTCTTGCGTGAATGGAAAGCATGTGGCCTGCACCTTTGATTGCGAGATTTCGATTACGAGATTTCGATTGCGAGATTTTCACTCTAGGGTGCGGCCCGGGCGCCGCACGCCGCAAGTCCCAACTTGGGTACTCGATATCGGCCGCACCGGCCGGATAGGGTTCGAGCCGCGGCTCCGAATGAGCCGGGCAGAAGGGAATTTCAGTCTGGCGACGGAGTTGTTTTCATCAGCTGCTCGGTCAGCCATCGCTCCAGCTTTTGCCGCGCGCGGTCGCTAATCTCGAGGAATCGGATGCCCGCGCGGCCGGCGCCATCCACCCAGGCGAATTCAGCTTTGGGCTCCATCGCGATTTCGCTTTCGGGAAGGGTGAAACACACTCTGGAGATTGTGCCTTTCGGCAGTTTACCGCGGAAGCGGATGGCCATGCCACCATCACTGATATTGGTGGCTGTCGCCTTCAGCTCCTGCCCACCACTGAAGACCGCTCGAGCCGGCATCTCCACGGGATGCCGGAAATAACGCCGGCGCTCCCGCATCATGAATCCCAGAGCGGCGCTAAAACAGCGCATCGCGTTAAGGTGCGAAATCGGTTTCTGCAGAACGAACTTTGCGCCCAGATCGAAAGCCTCTTGCGTGGTTGTGCGCCCGTTGAGGATGGCAAAAGTCACCGAGTTCTTGTTGCTGGCACACTTGCGCATATTGTCGAGCACGTCCAGGCCGCCCTGAAGATCGTCGCAATCGACGATGATGGCGTCAAACTTCTCAGAACCAAGGATTTCGTTTCCGGAGCGAGCTCCGCGGCAAACTTCGACGTCAATGGACAGCTTCTCCAGAGCCGGCCGGAGCACCGCAATGACTTGTGCGTCCCGGCTCAGCAGAAGAGATTCCAGAGTCATGGCACGTCGATGTTAAACCTGGCTTTAGAAGCCCCGAAAGTGACCAAGGTTACTGGCCGCTCGCGTCGAGGATGCAACAGCCAGGAAACACTCGATTGGAGTTTTTCCGATTCGCCCCTTTTGTTGGAAACTGGAAGCAGGTACCATTCGCACCAATGCACAAACTTGTCTATCTCTCACTCGGGTCGAACTTGGGCGACCGAGCTGCAAATCTAAACGCCGCGCTCGCGCGTCTGGAGGGGTTGGGTCAGGTGGTCGCAGTTTCGTCTTTTTACGAGACTGAACCGGTCGAAGTTGTGGCCCAGCCGTGGTTTCTGAATTGTGCCATCAAGCTCGATACCGAAAAGATGCCGAAGCAGCTTCTGGGCCGCATTCTGGAACTGGAGCGGGAAATGGGCCGGCATCGCCAACAGCAGAAGGGCCCGCGCAGCATTGACATCGACATCCTGTTGTTCGGGAGTTCGATCGTCGAAACAAAAAACCTCACCATTCCCCACCCCGCGCTGCATGAGCGCCGCTTCGTGCTGGAACCTCTGGCCGAGATTGCTCCCGAGGTGCGGCATCCGGTATTCAGGCGGACGATCCGGGAACTGCGGGATGCCTTGCCGCCCGGGCAAGCGGTGAGAAAGCTCAACAAAAGCTAGGCCGCGGATATTCGCGGATTGGCACGGATCAAGACTCGCTCTGGTTTGGACTAGATGCGTGGGAATCCGCGTCGATCCGCGGCAGGTTTTTCTACGGCACGATGATGCGGCTGCCGGCTTCCTCCGGCGCGGCGACGCCGGACGGTTTTTCCGGGAATTGTGCAAACAGGAAATCCACGAAAGCTCGCGCCTTCGGCCTTCCCGAGGTGCGCCCGTGCCCCATCCTCACCAGGAATACGAGCGCACGCAGCACGTCGGCATCACGCAGCCGGGAGTATCCCAGATGCTTCTGTTCAGTCTCGCGGAACTCCTGCAACATCCTCTGTATCTCAGCCACGACCTTTTGCTGGGACAGGTTGGCGATGGGCGCTTCGTAATGCAGGCCGGAGTTCGACAGGGTTTCGACTGTCTTGCTCATCGCGGTAAGGGCCGCGATCAGGTCGCCGTCGGTGAGCGTCCGATCCGCCCGCGCGCTGCTGGCCAGGGCGTAGCTCAGACCTACGATGAGGTGCTCGCGCTGGTAGAGGAATTGTTCCGGAATCTCCACTTGGGGAAATAAGGCACCCGGGTCCAAATCCTGCATTGGACGCGGCCTTTCGTGCTCCCGAGCCTGCTGCAAATAGACACAGTCGCTGGGGCAATCGAGCGTCACTTCGCGCTGTTCCCCGCAACACTGCGGACAGATGCGGCCGTGCACGGCCGGACAGAAGCGCTTCTCCTTGCGTTTTTCGCAGATGGAACAACTCACGAATGAATTATGACATGGGCCGCTTCAGTCGGGTCAAAAACCCGCCGCGGATTCGCGCCGATTCCCACGGATAGACCAATCAAGAAATCCTCGAAAATCTGCGGCGATTCATTGCGCTGGAATGTGGTCGGCTCCGCATGCCGGCTGGCCATTTTGGCACGGCATTAGCGGAAAACAGCGGTTTTTCTGGCTTTTCTACGTGCCAAGTTAAGAACATCCGCGTAAAATGGGGCTACAACGCTACTTTTCCACAGGAACGCGGTATAAGATAGCGCTTATCGCAGGGAAATCGAAGTCTTAATTCAAGAGGAGGATTCATGGCAGCAGGCATGACGAAAACACAACTGGTCCGCCACCTGGCGGAGAAGCTTGAGACCAACAACAAAGCAGCCGCGGCGTTTCTGGAGCAACTCGCGGATGTCGCGATCAAAGAGACCAAGAAGAACGGCCTGTTCGTGGTTCCCGGCCTCGGCCGCTTGGTGAAGGCGCACCGCAAGGCGCGCATCGGACGCAATCCGCAAACCGGCGAGCCCATCCAGATCAAGGCCAAGACCGTGGTAAAGTTCCGCGTGGCTAAAGCCGCGAAGGACGCCATCGCTCCCAAGAAGTAGGGTTTCGGGTTTAAACGTTTTGCTGCAGGCAAGGGCCGGCTTTCGAGCCGGCCCTTTTGGTTTTCCATGGCCGGTGAAACGTGCCCCCGATCCGCGCGCATCCGCGGCCAGGTCTTCACCGGTATTCGTTCTTCACCACCTCCCCGCCCTTCATCACGAACTTCACGCGCTCGAGAGCGGTCACATCCTGCAGTGGATCGCCATCCACCGCGATGAGGTCCGCCCACTTGCCGGGCTCAATCGCTCCGATCTTATCCGGCCAGCCCAGGAGATCGGCGGCATTGATGGTGGCGGCCTGAATGGACTGTAGCGGTGTGAGCCCCAGCTTCACCATCACCGCGAATTCGCGCGCGTTCAAACCGTGGGGATAGACGGCGGCGTCGGTTCCGAAAGCGACCTTCACGCCGCTGGCAAAGGCGTGAGCCACGTTCTTTCTGGCAATGGGCATCACGATTCTGCCTTTGGCGATCATGGCTTCGGGTACATGCAGGCGTTCGGCGTTGTCCAAAAACCAGTCGCCGAGGTAGAGCGTGGGCACCAGATAGGTTCCATTCTTTTTCATCTCCGCGATAGCGGCGTCGTCAATGTAAGAGCCGTGCTCAATGGAATCCACTCCGGCCTGCGCGGCCCAGAGAATGCCCTGCGCCCCGTGAGCGTGAGCGGCAACTTTTCGGCCCAGGCGGTGGGCGTCGGCAACAATCGCCTTCATTTCTTCCAGCGTATATTGCGAGGCTTGCGGGTCGTCGCCCAGTGACAGTACGCCACCGGTGGCGCAAATCTTGATGAGATCGGCGCCGTACTTGATGTTCTCCCGCACTTTGTGCTGCACCGCCTCGATGCCATCGGCCACCCCGTCAGCGCTGCTGTGAAACTCCGGCGCCAGGAGATTGTTGTCGCAATGCCCGCCGGTGATGCCCAGCGGTGGGCCGCTGACCAGCATGCGCGGACCGGGCACATCGCCGTCGTTGATGGCGTCGCGCAGGGCGACATCGGTAAATGAGTCCGCTCCGACATTACGCACGGTGGTGAAGCCGGCCTGCAGCGTGATGCGGGCATTCTTGGCTCCAATCAGGGTCTCGCGCGGCACAGAAATGCCCAGGCTTTCATAGCCCACATCTTTGGGGTCGCCGGTCAGATGGGTGTGGGCGTCAATCAAACCGGGCAGGACCGTAGCCCGCGAGAGATCAATGACGCTGTCGCCGGACTCGGGCTTGACTTGCGCCGCCGGGCCGGCGCTCGCGATCCTATCGCCAACGATGACGATGGCCTGATCGGACAACGTCTTGCCCGTCCTGACGTCCAGCAACTTTCCGGCGTGCACGACCACGCGCTTCGGCGCCGGAGTGGTCTGGGCTGCGGCCGGAGTGGTTGCAAAAGCGGCGGTTACGAGCAGGGCAAGGAAAATCTTTCGGAGTTGGCGCATTCGTTTCCTCACGGGTTCAGACGATTGGGTTGAGGCCGCGGCCTCACGCTTTGTACCGGCGGCCGTCCAAACCCCATTCCTGGCCGGCGTCGGCAGCAAAGAGAATAACGAAAAGAAGCAGGAGCGGCAGGTGGTCGAGTTCAGCACCAAAGTAGCTCCACATCGGAGCACCGTGGCCTGGCCCCCACCAGGTGGCGAGAGTCAGGCTGATCATGTGCAAGCCGCCCAACACAGAGGCAATGCGTACCCAGATTCCTAGCAGCAGGCACACCCCGATAAACATTTCCAGGGCGCCGACCAGGTATCCGAAAAACACCGCGTGCGGCAAGACCAGGTCGGCAAGGAATGGCTGGTAGAAACTTACCGCGCTGCCTTCGGCAAAGCTCTGTAGATACTGCTGGAACCCGCCGTGGACAAATTGGTGCCCGAAAAGCTTGTACTCCCCGAATAACAGGAAGAATCCGGAGGTCACTATGCGCACGACAGCCAGCGTTCGGGGAAGCGCGGTAGGGGACTTCGGCATGAGGTTTTATATTGTACGCGGACACTTCCCCAGGCGCGTTGCGGCGGCACGAATGGGGCGCGTGACTAATTCTGCCCGGCAACGCTTACAAAAGCGCCCTCGGAGTCTTCAAATTGCGCCAGCATCCCGCCGAAATCCTGCTTCTGAGGCGGCGTGGGGAACGTCACTCCCTTTCCTGTCATCTCGTCATGGAAGGTGGCGAGATCGGGCACGCCGAATCCAATTTCAACTTTACCCGCCGGGTTCTTCTCCGATGCAGGATGCAACGCCAGTGTGGTCTCGCCGGTAGAAAATTCGCTCCATCCTGCCGATTGAAACTTCAAAGGCAGACCCACGAGGTCGCGGTAAAACCTCACAGCGCGGTCCATGTCCCCGACGAACTCGATCACATAGTTCAACTTCGCGGCCATGCTCCCTCCTCCAATGCATTCGCGCTTGCCGCCTGGGTTGCTCTGTGGTTGAGCATTCGGAGTCCTTACCACAGAGGCCTACCCTCCGGGTCCATCATTGGAGACGTACTGCTCCAGAGAATCCAACTCGCGGCTTAAGTTCCCAACGTGCCATTCCAGCAGATTGCGGATGGACAGCATGCCCAGCAGTTTGCCGTCGCTATCCACGATCGGCAAGTGGCGGAAATGGCGTTCCACCATGATGGAGAGGGCCTCTCCGGGACCGGTCTCCGAGGTTGCCAGTTCCACCGGTGTGGTCATCAGTTCCCGCACCGAGGTCGTCTCCGGATCGCGTTTGCTCAAGGCCAGCTTGCGCAAAACGTCGCGCTCGCTGAATATGCCGGCGACGCGGCGGTCGCTGTCGACCACTGCCACCGCGCCGACGTGGTGGTTGAGCATATTGCGGATCGCATCGGCCACGCTGGCCTGCAGGGACACGGTTGCCGCCTCGGGATCGCACAGTTCCAGAACGCTCATGATTTCCCTCCAGTACCGCCTGGGCCGGGCGCCGTTTACCCCGGTCCGAGGCGGGAACACTTACGGAGACTGGGGCATTATGCTCCGTGCGGGGCCGGTGTCAAGGGGGGCCGGTACATAATATTTTTCTATGGCACCGATTAGCGCGGAACGCAGCCCACTTTGGCGGGGCTGATTCGGTGGTTAGCCGATGCGCGGGATTCCGCGCTTCCCCGGGGCTCACGCCTCTGGAATCACCGCGTCGGCCTCGATCTCAACCAGCATGTCTGGCGAAACCAGGCCCGTCACCCCGACCATGGTCGCCGCGGGGCGGATGTCGCCGAAGAACTCCCCGTGGGCTCGGCCGACTTTTTCCCAATCGGCGATGTTGGTCACGAACATTCGGGTACGCACCACGTCTTTCAAGGTCGCGCCCGCCTGCAGCAAGGCCGCTTGAATGTTCTTCAATGTCTGCACGGTTTGCGCGTAGACATCGCCGATTCCAACGATTTTTCCATCCGCGCCAGTCGCCGTTGTTCCCGAGACATGCACGTATCGCCCGACCACGACCGCACGTGAGTAACCCACCACCGGTTCCCACGGTGTGCCGCTGGAGATGTTTTTTCGCTCCATGAATTTCCTCCCTTGCCGATCATTGTAACCAGAAGCAAGGTAAGCAGAGGCTAGGCAGCACGCCGGAAGCCACGATTAGCAGCCGCTTGCTTCGAGCGCCAACAAAACATTGGGGAAACCCTGGGCGCGCTTGCGCTGTCTAATGAAGTAGCACGGCTGTGCCACGTTCGGCGCACGGAAGTGACTTGCCTTTGCTCGCGGGCTAAGGTAAGTAATGGGATGTGGAGGTGAAAACCCGCGCCAGGAGCGGGTTTTTACAGGGGAGGGCCAACGATGATTCCGGAATCTCACCCGTTGCGGCAGTTTTTCCTTGAACTTGTCGGACGGCGTTATGCGGAAGAGATTGGCATCCGTGATCCGCAGATTGTGGGTTACGTCGCGCATTTGCTGACCGAGTTCTGCGATGTGGAGCAGTTGTTCAAGGTTCGCGATGCCGCCGGGCGCAGTCTGTCCGACGTGGGCGAGATGCTGCTGGAATCGGACCCGGTATTCGGCCCCGCGCCTTCTTTCGACCGCGAGCGCCAGGTGCGCAAGCACATCGGCGACTACACTCTGTTTTTCACCGGAATGTTCCCGGAGAGCATCAATCACTTTCGCCTGCGCCGCAACCGGTTGGAGAATTTTGTGGACTGGATGAAGGCAGGCAAAGAGAGCTATTACGTCGTCTCCAAATTTGACTTCTTCGAGTACACCAAGGTCGCGCCCATGTTCGCTACTCTTTCCCGCAACTTTGAGCAGTGTGTGTATGGGCTCAACCTGGTGAAGAATGACCTGCGGGAAATGCAGCACCCGATTGCGCGACGAGCCGACGAGATTCTGATGTAGGTGTCGCTCGCGACCAGCCGGCCGGGGCCGGCTGTCATCAGGCGAGCCGGTAGAAGCTTAGCGCTGCGTCTCCTTGTTTCAGCGTCCGAACTCGCCGCAACCCTCCAAACACCTCTCCGGGATCGAACCTTTTCTCGTGCTCGGCAATCACCACGCTCCTGGCCGTCAGCAGCGGCGTCTGCGCTAACCGCTGCAGAGACTGCTGGTAGGCTTCTTGCAGGCGATAGGGAGGGTCGAGGAACACGAAGTCCGCGATTACGCCACCAGTCTCGAGAGCGCGGAGGGACTGAACAACGTCTTTCCGGATAACCTCGAACCCCGCTTCCACTCCCAAAGATTGCAGATTCCGGTGGATCAGCGCAGTTCTCTGGACCGACGATTCGACGAAGTACACCATTCCGGCGCCGCGGCTCAGCGCCTCAATTCCCACCGCTCCGGTGCCGGCGTAGAGATCGAGCCAGAGAGTTCCTTCGAGCGCCGATGGGTTGCCGGCGGTGAGTATGTTGAACAGGGTCTCGCGCAGCCGATCCGAGGTGGGACGAAGCTCCAGGCCAGGCAAGGAAGCCAGCGGCCGGCTTCGGTATTGCCCCGCAATCACTCTCACAGTTCCCCCATCGGCCCGCTCCAGCGGAGTTCCGCATCCAGTGGAGATCTGGCGCGCGCGCCCTCAGTCTCCGGCCCTTTCCATAGGCAGCCGCAACCACCGTACCGCCCAGGCGTCTAATATATATAGAATGGAAGTAGCAGAAGGCGCTATCGAGCGATGAAGAGCTGGTCTATCCCCGCGGGCAGGATTTTCGGAGTCGAAATCCGAATCCACCTAACATTTCTGTTCTTGCTGCTTTTCGTCTGGCTGACGGAATCGGCTCCTCGCAATGCGGTGAGCGCGGCCCCACGAGGCCTGGCCCTGGTCATCATCATTTTCGGCAGCGTGGTGCTGCACGAACTGGGTCATGCCCTGGCCAGCCTGCACGCTGGAATTCCGGCGAAGGCCATTATTCTGCTGCCCATCGGGGGAGTCACCCTGCTCGATGAGACCCGCCAGCCCCTCCAGCCCGGGACGCAAAGCTGGAAACAGGAGATTCGCATCGCTCTGGCCGGGCCCCTGGTCAACCTGGCGATTGCCTTTGCAGCGAGCAGCATCCTTCTGGCAGTCGCTCCCGAGATCAAAGTCTGGGATCACCCGTATGTGGCTTCCGGAAATCTGCCCCGCAGTTTGGTGTGGAGCAACCTGTGGCTCGCCGCCTTCAATCTGCTGCCCGCCTATCCCATGGACGGTGGCCGCGTATTGCGCGCCTTCTTCGCCCGCCGCATGGACCCGGTGCAGGCTACGCGGCGCGCCGTTTCGGTCGGCCAGGCCTTTGCCATGCTGTTCATGCTGGTGGGCATGCTCTCGAACATCTGGCTCACCCTCATCGGGTTCTTCCTGTTCATCGCGGCGCAACTAGAGGATCGTTCAGTGGTCTTCCAATCGGTGCTGGAAACGGTGCATCTGGAAGACATCATGCTACGCGACTTCGCCACGCTCTCTCCCGCCGATACTCTGGAAGACGCACTCGATAAAGCCGTGCACTCGCTGCAGGATGACTTCCCGGTGATTCGCGGCAGCGATATGGTGGGCGTAATTTCCCGGCAGAAGATCCTGGAGGCGCTGCGCGCCGAGGGCAATGGTTACGTGCAGGCGGTGATGAATCGGCTTTTCGAAGTCGCGCAAAAGAAAGAGTCGCTGGCTTCGGCCTTTCGTAAGCTGAATGCCCGCAATCTCAGCCTGATTCCGGTGGTCGAAGACCAACGGCTGGTGGGGATTGTGACGCTGCAGAACTTAATGCACTCCATGGCGCTGCTGGCGGAAAGCCGCAAGCTGCGCAGGGACGCGCTGAATTCCTAAGGATTATTCGTAGCGCAGCGCCACCATAGGATCAGTTTTCATGGCCCGGCGGGCAGGGATGTAGCTGGCTAGCAGTGCCACTGCGATTAACCCGACTGCGACCGCCGTGATGGTCACGGGGTCGGACGGCTTGACTCCAAACAGAAAACTTTGCAGATAGCGGGTCACGGCTAAAGCTGCGGCGACGCCAATCAGTGCGCCAGGGACTGCAAGCAGTGCACCCTGCCGGATGACCAGACGAAGGACTTCTCCTCGCTGCGCTCCCAGCGCCAGCCGGATTCCAATTTCATGCGTGCGTCGCGTGACCTGGTAGGAGAGCAGTCCGTAGATTCCCACGCAGGCGACGAGGAGCGCCAGCAGAGCGAACAGGCTCGAGAGATTAGCGATCAGCCGTTCCTGATAGATGTTCTCGTCTATTTGCTGTGTCTCCGTTTTCATGCCGGTGACAAGTAGATTGCTATCAAAGCGGCTGACGGCAGTGCGAATCTCCGGCATCAGCGCCTTGGGATCCATGGCCGTGCGGACTTCGAAATAGAAATCGCCGTCCCAAGTGCCGATGGGGGTATAAATGGTAGGCCATATGTCGTCACGCACACCGCCGTATTTTCCGTCAGGCACTACTCCGACAATTTCAGCTTCCCTTCCAGTCGCGCTTCCCAGCCGGAAACGCCTTCCCAGCGGATTTTGTGTGCCGAAGAAGCGGCGCGCCAGCATTTCATTGACAACTACATGAGTCGGAACGTTGCCTGGTCCTGGTTGCTTCGAGTCCTGCTCATTCAAAGTCCGCCCCGCAAGCAGCGGAATTCGCATTGTTTTCAGGAAATCGCCCGAGATCGGCAGCAAGTGGGCTCGGGCCTCAGTTTCCGGCTTCGCGCTGGAAGAAATCGGGCCTGCTATGCCTTCGTTGCTCAGAAGGAGTATCCCGGAACGGCTTATCGCGGTGACACCGGGCAAGGATGAAAGCTGCTCCTGAAGATTGCGATAAAGAGTGTCGATATTCCCGCCCGCGCGGCTGGTGTAAGTCGCATCCACCCGAAACACCAATAGATTTTGCGGATCGAAGCCCACGTTTTCTGACTTGAGATTCGCCAGCGTACGTACCACCAACCCTGTGCCCGTCAAAACCAGCATGGCAAGAGCCATCTGAATCAAGACAAGCGAACTGCCAAGGATCACATGACTTCCCCGGATTCCAGCTGCATTGCCGGCAACCTCTCGAAGCGTCGGTGCTAAATCCGTCCGCCCACTTGAGAATGCCGGAGCAAGACCGAAGGCAATCCCAACCACGACGGATACTAACGCCGTGAAAGCAAGTATCCGGGCATCGGGATGCACGTCCAATTGCAAACGCAATGTCCAGTTGTGCGAGAGGAAAGAGGCTAAGGCGCCCGCCCCGAGATAACCGAGGAGAATTCCAGCTGCGCCGCCCGTAAGTGATAGCAACAGGCTCTCAGTAAGTAGCTGGCGGGTGATTCTGCCGCGAGTTGCGCCGAGCGCAACCCGCATCGCCAGTTCCTTCCGCCGCGCCGCGGCGCGCGCCAGCATGAGTCCTGCAATGTTGGCGCACGAGATTAATAAAACAATTCCAACCGCTGTGAGCAGCGCAAAAAGAGGTCGGGAAAAATTCCGGCGCAATGTCGCTAAACCGCGCGCGGCCGATGCAAGCTCAATTTGCGGCGCATCAGCGGGCTTGAACATTGCATCCGGACCATTCGTCGTGCCCGCGGCGAAGGCTGCGCTCAAGGCGGAAGTGGCTTGCGCGACACTTATACCGGGTCGTAATCGCGCGATCAATTCCAACCAGAGGGCATTCGCAGCCGTTTCGTTGCGCCAATGCTGGTCGGCCAGGGGCCGCGAAACCAATGGCAGCCAAACGTCGCATGGCAGACCGGGATCAAGATCAGGAGATTCGGACCCTGTGACACCGGCCACCGTGAACAGAGCCTTACCAATCAAAACGCGCGCGCCGACAATCGAGCGATCTCCGCCCAGTTCGCTCTGCCAAAAGCGATGACTGACTACGATGGCGGGAGCCGCGCCCTCCAAATCGTCGGTTGGGCTAAGCAGGCGGCCAAATTCAGGACGCAGGCCGAACGTGGAGAAAAAATTGCCGGAGACGAATAGGACCTGTGCCTGGCTGCTTCGTCCGGCAGCATTAATCGTCAATTGGGCGGGGACGAACGCAAGCACGCTGGAGAAAATCTTCTGCTCCGTTTGAATTTGCTGGAAGAAGGGAAAAGAGAATGAGCAGCCTCCTGCATCGAGCGGCGCATCGGAAATAATTGCGTGGCCCTCCAGCGATGGGCCGCCGCCCTGCGGGCAATTGTCATAGCTGGACGAAGCTTTTGTTTCTGGAATCGCGCGCGCTTTCCACTTCAAAAGGACCAGTTCTTGCGGGTCCTGTACCGGCAGCGTGCGCAGCATGATGGCATTGATCAGGCTGAAGATTGCCGTATTCGCGCCGATGCCAAGCGCCAGCGTGATGATGGCAACAGCGGTAAAGCCAGGGTTCTTGCGCAGCGTGCGCAGGCCGTAGCGGACATCCTGAAACAAGCTTTTCATGGTAACTCCCGCCCAAGGGGCCATGACGAGCTAAAACACTCCAAACGCAGCGCAAGTATCCCGCCAGACTACGATGAAAGATAAGTCATTGAACGCAAATGAGAAACAGCGGTAGGGCACAGGATTGAAACAGGCCTTGCCGTCCACTTATGGATAGGCGTGTCCGAAGGCGGACAGGCTCTCAGAATTTGAACGCTAGTCCAATAGAAGGCTCCGCCACGTGGCCCTGTCCACCGGTAAACAGACCCGACACTGTGAAGTTGGGCGGCGAATAGACGAGCCCGCGGTACTGCAGGCGAAGGAACAGGTGTGGCAGCAGAGGACGGTCGACGCCGCCGCCATAGAGGATTGCAATGCGGGTCTGGCGCGCGGCCCCGATGCTTTCCGGGGTCTCCCCTGGGCTGAGCAGGCTGTTATTGAGGATGAGGGTGCTATTGGGATTGAAGACCAAGGCTCCCGCGCCCCCGAACAGGAAGGGTTTCCACTTCGCGGTTTCGAACAGACGGAACACCAGCGCCCCGCTGAATTCCGTGATGGTGGATTGAATGCGGTAATCCAGCGTGCCGGTCGCATACTTCTGCGAGTTATGCGCGTGACCGGCGTTGACCTGCAAGCTGAACCTCGGGGCCAACCGCATCTGCGCACTGCCAACCACCCCATAGCCCTGGGTTGGGGTGAGTACAACTTGATTGCCGCTGCTCTGCTTACTCAAAATTCCCACTGCGTTCGCGCTTACATCCCAACGGCCGTCCTGGCCGAGCGCAGCGCAGGTAAGTATCAATACCGCCGCTACCGCAATCCCTGCTTGCTTGATCATCCGTGGCCTCGCGCAAATCCCTGCAAAGAATCCATACTAAAGCATCCCGCATTCGCCGCCTGAAACGGGCCTGCATGTTTTCAGAGGGACAGTCCCTCAGCGGCTAAAGCCCGGCCTTTACTGAGCTGCGGTCGGCACGGCTGAAGCCGTGCCCTTCCCAGGGCCATCCATCAGACCATTTCTAGAACAGGCGGATCGCCTTGGCTTGCTGCACTCCTGGGGCTTTCCGCAACTCGGCCAACACCGACTCGGGCACAGCTCCGTCCACGTGGACCACCGCGATCGCTTCGCGGGGCTGCCCTGCTTCATCACTGCTGGCACGCCGCCCCAGCGAGAAGTTGGCGATATTGATTTTGTGTTCGCCGAGGATGGTTCCGACTCGTCCAATCACTCCCGGCACGTCCCGGTTGCGCATGTAGATCAGGTTGCGCTCCAGGGGAGCTTCCACCTCAATGCCGTCCACGTGGAGCAGCCGAGGCGCGTGCTTGTGCAGCACCGAGCCTTTGACGATGTGCTCTTCCGTGCTGGTCTTGAGCCGGATGGCAAGCACACTGTCATCCCCTCCCGCCCGCTTGGGCTTGCATTCTTCGGAAAGGCGCAGGCCCCGCGAAGAAGCAATGGCCGCGGCGTTTACCAGATTGGCCTTTTCTTCCAATCCTTCGTTCAGAATGCCTTTGATGGCGGCGTTGCGGATCAGCTCCGTCTTGGCCTCCGCGATGTGCCCGCTGTAGCGCAGAGAGATTTCTTCCAGCGTGCCCTGGCTGGCTTGGGCCAGAAACGCTCCCAGCCGTTCCGCCAGAACAATGTAGGGCTGCAGTTCCAGATATTCTTCGTGCGACACCGAGGGCACGTTCACCGCATTCTGGATGACGCCGTGCTTCAGATATTCCTTCACCTGCAACGCAATCTGATAGCCGACCGCTTCCTGCGCTTCGTGGGTCGAACCCCCAATGTGAGGCGTGAGCAGTACATTCTCCAGCGCCTGCAGCGGTGAGTTCTTCAGCGGCTCGTGGGCAAAGACATCCAAGGCCGCGCCCCCGATGTGACCTTGCTTGAGAGCTTCCGCCAAGGCGTTCTCATCGACCAGTTCGCCGCGGGCGCAATTCACCAGGCGGAGTCCCTTCTTCATCTTCTTGAGGGACTCGGCATTGATCATGCCAGTGGTTTGCGGGGTGAGGCCGACGTGCAGAGTCAGATAGTCGGCGTCCGCGTAGACTTCATCGAGCTCCGCCATGCGGATGCCATGCTCCTTGGCCACTGCCAGGGCGACGAAGGGATCGTGCGCGACGATTTCCATGGCAAAGCTGCGCGCCCGGCGGGCGACCTCCATGCCGATTCTCCCTAGGCCCACGATGCCCAGGGTCTTGCCTCGCAGTTCGGTGCCCTGCAGGGACTTCTTTTCCCACTTGCCGCTGTGCATCAAGGCATCCGCCCGGCAAAGGTGGCGCGCCATGGCCAGCATCACACCCAGCGTTTGCTCCGCCACGGCGACGGCGTTCGCTCCCGGGGTGTTCATGACGGCAATGCCCTTGCGGGTGGCGGCTTCGAGGTCGATGTTGTCCACCCCCACGCCCGCCCGACCGACCACCCGCAGTTTGTCCGCGTGTTCGAGCAGTGCCGCATCCACCTGCACCGCCGAGCGCACGATGAGCGCGTCCGCCGATTTCAGCTGCTCGGCCAGCTTGCCATCCAACTGGTCGGCCGTGACCACGGTCCAGCGGGGCTCCCGGAGCAGATCCACCGCCGAAGAAGAGATTTTTTCAGCAACCACTACCTTCATGAGTAAGTCCTTGAGCCCTTTCAACTTTACAGTGAATTCGTGCTGGGAGAAAGATGACTGAGCGCAAAAACCGCCCTGCGATACCCAACAATTTCTTGACCAGAAAATGACAGCTGCCTGACACCAGCCAGTGCGCGACTTCCTAGACTATTACTCAGGGCAATCCCTCGATTGGAGGTCATTTATGAGAGTACTTTCTGTACTGCTGCTCACTGCATTCACGTTTGGATGCGGCTACAGCTCGAAAGCGACCACTCCTGCGGTGGCTGGAGTCACGCCAAACATTTCGCAACTCGCACCCAGCAGCATGACTGCGGGCGGCGCAGCCTTTACCTTAACCGTTAACGGGAGCAATTTTGCGACCAGCGCAATGGTGAACTGGAACGGCACGGCCCAAACCACTACCTTCGTGACAGCAAGCCAGGTCACGGCTACGATACCGGCCTCCGCGATCACCACAGCCGCTACCGTACCAATTACCGTGACCAACCCCGGCACGATGGGAGGAATCTACGGAGGCGGCACGCTGGCTGAGACCTCCAACGCCATGAACTTTACCGTCAACTAGCACTGTGGACCGCGTGGCGCAGCCTCAAACGCCTACCGGCTGCCGCTTCTCCGAAAGGCTGCGCCCGTATACCTGCTGCGCCGCGCGCACCGCGGTTCCATATTCGGCCGGCTTTCCGGTAACGCTGGTGAGCACATGCTCGAGCGCAGCCAAAATGCCGATGGTGTCAAGATAGTCGTAGTACCCGATGTGGGCGATGCGGATCATCTTGCCTTTCATCTCGCCCTGGCCATTGGCTACCACGGCGGCGAAGGTTTCCCGGAATTCTTTCACCATGGCGCTGGAATCGATGCCAGCCGGGGCCTGCACCGCGGTCAACGCCGCTGCCGGCGAAGACCCGGCAAACAGCTTCAATCCCACAGCCTGCGCCCCGGCGCGGGTCATCTCCGCCGCCAGCTCCGCATTATCGACCAGGGCTTTGCGCCCTTCCCCCAGGTCGCCACTCCCCATCTGGCGGATAAACTCAAGCGCCGCGCCCAGCGCGGCAAACAACGATGTGGCCGGGGTGTAGGCCGATTCTCCCTTCGCCGCGGCTTTGCGTTCCTTGCGGAAATCAAAGTAATAGCGCGGAGACTTGGCCGTCTCCATGCGCTTCCAGGCGCGCTCACTGATGGCGCAATAGGCCAAGCCCGGCGGGATCATCAAGGCCTTTTGCGAGCCGCCGATGATCACGTCGAGTCCCCAGCCGTCGACATCAAAGTGCGTCGTGCCCAGGCCGGTAATGGCATCGGCCACCAGCAGCGTGTCCTCCATGGCGCGTACCAGTTTGGCCACACCTTTCACATCGTGGCGGGCGCCGGTGGAGCTCTCCGTCGCCTGCATGTAGACGGCGCGAACGTCGGGGGTGAGCTTGCTTTTCACTTCCTCCAGCGAAAACGTCTCGCCATAGGGGGCGCTGACCAGTTCCACCTTGCAGCCGAAAGCTTTGGCCAGATCGCGCCAGCGCTCGCCGAATTTTCCCGCGGTCAATACCAGGACTTTGTCGCCGGGCGAAGTGAGATTCGAAACCGAGCCCTCCATCACTCCGGTGCCGGAACAGGCCAGCACCAGAACGTCGCTCTTGGTGCCGATGAATTCCTTCATGTCGCTGATGACCCGGGAAAACAGGGCGCGGAAATCAGCGGTACGGTGGTGCAGCGAAAATGAGGCCATGGCGGTCTGCGCCGCCGGAAGCAGGGGGGTTGGTCCAGGCGTAAACAGGCGATTCTTCAGCAGCATGTTAGACAAATCCTCAATAGATTTAGGCGTACCTGATAGTTTACCGGAATGTTCCGCTTTTGGCAGGTTACTCTGCGCGAAGCCGGTGCTCGCTGTTTTCCTTCGTGGAGCTTCGTGTCCTTGGTGGTCATTGGTTTTAGCCGGACCCGCCGCGCCTTTCCAGCCGCTATAATGCCCTCACCATGAGCCTGATCGAACAAATACAGAAGGACATTGTCACCGCTATGAAGGCGCGCGAGGAGCAGCGACTTTCCTGTCTGCGGATGGTCAAGACCGCGCTCAAGAACCGCGAAATCGAGAAGATGGCCGCGCTCGATGAGAAAGAATCCCAGCAGGTGCTGACCACGCTGATCAAGCAGCGAAAGGATTCGGTGGAACAATTCACCAAGGGCGGCCGGCAGGAAATGGCCGACAAGGAAGCCGCCGAGATTATCGTGATTGAAACCTATATGCCCAAGGCGGCCGGCGAGGCGGAGATCGCGGCTGGTGTGAAGGCCGCCATCGCCGAGATAGGCTCACCGACCATGAAAGACATGGGCACGGTGATGAAGAATGCCATGGGGCGGTTCGCGGCGGCAGGAATGCGGGTGGATGGAAAGGTGGTGAGCGAAGCGGTGAAAAGGGAATTGGCCGGAAAATAGCGCTGCTCCACTGACCTTAGCTCACCTACTGTCATCCTGAAGCGGAGCGATCACATCGCGAAGCGAAGTGATTGCGGAGTCGAAGGATCCCTACTTGGCGTAGGTCGCTAGAGGCTTCTCGAGGAATTCTCCGCGTGTTGTTTCACCCCGAAGCAAACCGCTCGGGAAAAAATGCCTCAATAGTCTCCGTAGAGTACTCGGCCTTGCAGGGATCCTTCGACTTCGTATGGCCTGCGCTTCGCGCAGGCCATACTCCGCTCTGGATGACAGTCTTGTGAGTTGGCGACTTGACTTTACGACTCACTGCCGGTTATCGCGGCCCGGGCGGGAAACTCCTCATCCGTCACAACCGTAAAGTACTTCAGATTGGCAATCCCAAACGAAGTCGTGATGGCCACGTCCGACGCATCGCGGCCGGTGGCCACGAGCACTCTCCCGATGCGCGGATGGTTATGGCGGGCGTCAAACGTCCACCAGCGATTCTCCAGGTAGACCTCAAACCAGGCGCTGAAGTCCATAGGTTCGGGTGCAGGAGGAACGCCGATGTCGCCCAAATATCCGGTCGCGTAGCGCGCCGGAATGTTGAGGGCACGGCAGAAGGTGATGGCCAGATGCTGAAAGTCCCGGCACACGCCGCCGCGCTCGGTAAATACGTCCAACGCGGTTTTCGAGGGGCGCGCGAGGTGGTATCCAAAAGCCACTTTCGCATGTACCCAGTTGCAAATGGCTTGCACTCGGCTCCAACCGGGCGACACGCTGCCGAAAAGTTCCACCGCGATATTCGACAGCCGGTCCACTTCGCAGTATCGGCTGTTCAGCAGATAACGCAGAGTTTCATGCGGCAACTCATTGACGGGATGCTCGCGGGCGTTGAGATTGACGGCGTCCGGCTCCGCGGAGTCTTCGATCAAGGTCGTGCAGCTCAGCCTGAGCGAGCCTGCTGGAGCCTGGAAGCGGGTACATCGATTGCCGTAACTGTCGATGTAGGTCGTGGTTTTGGCCGCAGGCTCGATTACTAATTCATCCGGTTCGCGCAGATCCGCGACGCGGGATGGGTGCACGTGCAGAATCGCCACCATGGCCACCGCTGCCGGAATCTCGAATTGAATGTCATATCCGAGACGTATAAACATGAGGTATTCAGAACCATTCTGGAGCCGTGAAAGTTGCCTAGGATTATATGCGCGCTGCACAAGGATGGGGCGCGGAGTTGGAGATTAACAATATCTGGATTTCTGATGCAGTGGAGCAGGTAGGGGATCGTCTCATTTGCTTCTCTGCCACTCGCGGTACACCTCGCTCTTCGATATCCCTCTCTCTTTGGCGACTCTCTTCAGCGCGGCCTTTTCGTCCAGCTTCTCCTCGGCCATGATCTGCTCGAGCCTCTGGTGAATCGTCGGACGGGCGGGGGCGCCCGTCGCCACGTGAGCTTTGCTTTCCTCCGCTTTCCCGATCAGCAGCACGATTTCGCCTTTGATTGTGTCGCGGGATTGCAGAACACTCAGCACCTCCGCGGCCGTGCCACGCAGGAATTCTTCATGAATCTTGGTGACTTCGCGCGCCAAGACGATGTGCCGCTCCGCCCCCAGCACCTCGACGATATCTTCCACGGCTTCTTTCACCCGATGGGGCGTCTCGTAGAAGACTTGCGTTCGCGGCGAGGCTTTGATGCTCTCCAGCACTTGCCGCCGCTGCCCGCACTTGGCGGGAAGGAATCCGCTGAAGCGAAAAGAATCGGTCGGCAGGCCGCTGGCGACCAGGGCGGCCAGGAAAGCCGAGGCGCCGGGAATCGGCACCACCGGCACATGATGGCGGATGGCCAGCGAGATCAGCCGATATCCCGGATCGGAAATGCCGGGCATGCCGGCGTCTGTCACCAGAGCAATGCGCGCCCCCTGCTCCAACTGCACAACCAGTTGCGGCGCGCACGTCATCTCGTTGTGCTCGTGGTAACTGCTGGTGCGGGTGGCGATGCCGTAGTGGTTGAGCAGTTTCTGGGTCTGGCGAGTGTCTTCGCAAGCAATCAGGTCGGCTTCTTTCAAAACCCGCAAGGCCCGCAGCGTGATGTCTTCCAGGTTGCCGATAGGAGTGGCAACCAGGTAGAGTCCCGGCTCGAGAGTGCTGGGATGGGCGCTCTCCGCACCCGGCGTTTCTGCTCCGCCCGCCTTTTCTCCGCCAGGCGTTTCTCCGCCAATCGTCTTTCCGCGGACCATGGGGGCGAGTCTATCACTCGCCGCGGCGTCAGCATCTAGCCGGTAAATTGACGCCAATGCCGGCAAACCCTAGAATCAAAGCAGAAGAAAAGAGTGTGTTTGCCTGCGTTTCAGGGAGTCCATGCCACTTTACGAATACGAGTGCAAGAAGTGCCATCACCGCTTTGAAAAAATCCAGAAGTTCTCCGACCGCCACATGAAGAAGTGTCCGGACTGTGGTTCGCCGGTCGAACTGGTGATCTCCGCGCCGGCCGTCCAGTTCAAAGGCTCGGGCTGGTATGTGACCGACTACCCCAAGAAATCCTCGGAAGGATCGTCGTCCTCTTCCTCGGACGGCGAGTCGTCTAAAGACTCAGCCGCCAAAGACTCGGCCGCCAAGGATTCCGCTTCCAAGGATTCCGCTTCCAAAAAGGAAAGCAAAGCGAAATCCGAAGGCAAGAAGGCTGAAAAGAAGTAGCCGAAAAATCCTCACCGCCACTGCGTGTCGTATCCCAACGCATCCAGGATGTCTGGCCCGGAGCCTGCGCCGTAAGCCTCACCCGGACGTCGCAGGCCTTCCGGGTGCCGCGACTGGCGGGCAGTTCAGGGGATGAATCCTTTTGTTCTTCCTGCACATCTACAAGCATGTAAATTAGTCGTTGTAACGAGGATTTCACTTATGATCACCCTTCGGCCCGGCAATGAACGCGGCGGCGGCGACTACGGATGGCTCAATACCCACCACACCTTCTCCTTTGACCAGTACCACGATCCGCGCTTCATGAGCTTCCGCTCCCTGCGCGTCATCAACGAGGATTGGGTGGCGGCCGGCCACGGATTTCCCATGCATCCCCATCGCGACATGGAGATCATCACCTATCTTCTTGACGGCGCTCTGGAGCACAAGGACAGCATGGGCAACGGCTCCGTCATTCGTCCCGGCGACGGGCAACGCATGAGCGCGGGCACGGGCGTTCGCCACAGCGAGGCGAATCCCTCGCCCACCGAGCCAGCTCACTTGCTACAGATTTGGATTATGCCCGACCGGCCGGGGCACAAGCCCGGCTACGAGCAGAAAGCCTTTCCGGAGGCGGAGAAGCGCGGCAAGCTGCGCCTGATCGCGTCGCCCGACGGGAAAGATGGATCGGTCACGATCCATCAGGATGCGAAGCTTTACGTTTCCTTGCTGGCGCCTGGACAGGAAGTCACCCACGAACTGGGCAAGGACCGCTACGCCTGGTTGCAAGTCGCCAAGGGCGCAGTAGAGTTAAATGGCAAGAAACTTGGCCAGGGCGATGGCGCGGCGGTCAGCGATGAGCCAACGGTGAGAATCCGCGGAACAGAGGATTCCGAAGTGCTGCTGTTTGATTTGGCGTAAGCCTGAGCCAATCAAGGATTGATTCACACGCATCCGATGGCGAGCAGCAAAACAGTTGGGGACAGCCGCCCTCGGCTGTCCGGTCGAGGAAAAGCTCGACAGAGATCGCTTGAGAATCGAAGAGGCTCCTCATATCCAGCTGCGCTCGACCTGGACGGCCGAGGGCGGCCGTCCCCACACAGGCCCTAGAGGGTCATTTGCGCGCCTTAGCCGACTCTTTCTCTCCTACCCGCTTGCTGACGGCGAAGGTCATTTTTCCTGCTTTCTTGTCGGCGTCGACGACTACGTGATCGCCGTGCAGCACCTCGCCGTCCAGTATCTTCAGCGCCAGCGGATCCTGTACCAGCTTCTGAATCGCTCGCTTCAGCGGACGCGCCCCGAAGTTCGGATCGAAGCCTTCGGTGAACAGCAGGTCTTTGGCGGCGTCGGTCAGCTCGAGCGAAATCTTGCGCTCGGCCAGCAGGCGGCGCACATCCTCGAGACGCAGCTCGATGATCTTCACCAACTGCCCTTTGCCAAGGGGCTGGAAGATGATGATGTCATCCACGCGGTTGAGAAATTCGGGCTTGAAGTGAGCGTGAAGCGCCTTCATCACTTGTTGCGAGGCCTGGTTGAACTCCTGCTCGGAGCGGAGACCTTCAGCTTGTAAAAATGATGACCCGAGGTTCGAGGTCATGATGATGACCGTGTTGCGGAAATCGACGGTGCGGCCTTTGCCGTCGGTAAGGCGGCCGTCGTCCATCATTTGCAGCAGGACGTTGAAGACGTCGGGATGCGCCTTTTCGATTTCATCGAACAGGATGACCGCATACGGCCGCCGCCGCACCTGCTCGGTGAGCTGGCCGCCTTCTTCGTAGCCGACGTAGCCCGGAGGCGCGCCGATCAGCCGCGAGACCGCGTGCTTCTCCATGTATTCGGACATGTCGATGCGCACCATGGCATGCTCGTCATCGAAAAGGAATTCAGCGAGAGCGCGAGCCAGTTCAGTCTTGCCGACGCCGGTTGGGCCCAGGAAGATAAACGACCCGATGGGCCGCTTGGGATCGCTCAGTCCGGCGCGCGAGCGGCGGATGGCGTTGGCCACGCGCTCCAGCGCCGCCTCCTGGCCAACTACGCGCTGGCGCAGGCGTTCTTCCATCGTGACCAGCTTCTTGACTTCGCCTTCGAGCATTTTCGAGACCGGAATCCCCGTCCATTTGGAGACGATGCGGGCCACGTCTTCTTCGTCCACTTCCTCCTTCAGCATGCGTGTGGAGCGGGCGCCCTCGCCCGCTGCTTTTTGCGTCAGCTTGGCCAGTTCTTCTTCCGTCTGCCGCAACAGTCCGTAGCGAATCTCCGCCACCCGCTGCAAATTGCCCTTGCGCTCTTCCGCCTGCTCTTCAATCTTCAACTGCTCGATTTTCTCCTTGAGCTGGCGGGAGCGGGCAATGAGGTCTTTCTCCCGCTTCCATTTGGCTTTGAGCGCGTTGGATTTCTCGCGAATCTCGGCCAGTTCCTTGTCGATGACCGCCAGCCGCTCTTTGGAGTTGGGATCATCTTCTTTCTTCAGCGCCTGGCGCTCGATTTCGAGTTGCGTGGCGCGGCGCTCGAGTTGATCAATGTCCGTGGGCAGCGAATCAATCTGAATACGCAGCGAGGCGGCCGCTTCGTCAATCAGGTCAATGGCCTTGTCGGGCAGGAAGCGATCGGTGATATAGCGGTGCGACAAAGTCGCCGCCGCCACAATGGCCGAATCTTTAATGCGAACCCCATGGTGCACCTCATAGCGCTCTTTCAGGCCGCGCAGAATGGCGATCGTGTCTTCGACATTCGGCTCACCTACGAAGACGATCTGGAAACGGCGCTCGAGGGCGGCATCTTTCTCAATGTATTTCCGGTACTCGTTGAGCGTGGTGGCGCCGATGGCGCGCAGTTCTCCGCGAGCCAGGGCGGGTTTGAGCATGTTGGAAGCGTCGATCGCGCCCTCGGCCGCGCCCGCGCCCACGAGCGTGTGCAGCTCGTCAATGAACAGAATAATCCGTCCCGAGGAATCCTCGATGTCTTTCAGCACCGCCTTCAGCCGGTCTTCGAATTCGCCACGATATTTCGCGCCCGCCAGCATCGCGCCCAAATCCAAAGCAACCACGCGCTTGTTCTTGAGCGCCTCCGGCACATCTCCCGAAATAATGCGCTGCGCCAAGCCTTCGACGATCGCCGTCTTACCCACGCCCGGCTCGCCGATCAGCACGGGATTATTTTTTGTTCGGCGGGAAAGCACCTGCACCACGCGGCGGATTTCTTCGTCGCGCCCAATCACAGGATCAAGTTTGCCGCGCCTCGCCTGTTCGGTCAGATCGCGGGCATAGCGCTCCAGCGCCTGATACTTGGCTTCGGGATTCTGGTCGGTGACCTTCTGTGATCCTCGCACCGCGGTCAATGCCTTCAGAATCGCGTCGTAGGTGGCGCCGTGGCGCGCCAGGATTTCCTGAGCGGCATCCCGCTTCAAATGCGTGACCGCCAATAGCAGGTGCTCGGTGGAGACATATTCGTCCTTGAAATTGTCGGCCTCTTTGAAGGCGCGCTCCAGCAACTGGCTGGCAGCCTGGGAAAGCGTAGCCTGGGCCGCGCCGCCGCCCGAGACCTTGGGCAGATTTTCGATCGCCCGGTAGACCTCGCTCAACACCGCCTGCGGCCCGATGCCGATTTTCTCCAGCACCGGCGGCACGATGCCTTCTTTGTCCTCAAGCAGCGCCGCCAGCAGGTGCAACGGCAGCAGCTCGGGATTGCCGTGTTCCGAGGCTAAGTCGTTGCCGCGCTGCACGGCTTCCTGCGCCTTGACGGTTAGTTTTTCGAAGCGGATTGCCATACGAAACTCCATTGCGAAATTGGATAATTGAGTAATTGTGCAATTGAAAAAAATCGCGCACTTCAATTGCCCGATTACCAAATTACCCAATTACAAAATTACAAAATTTAACGGGAGGCGGGCACCTTTGCCACCTCCCGGCTTGAGCGGACAAGAGTGTCCGCTCCACAAGGTACTCCGAGCTTCGCTCGGCGGACGGGCGGGTCGCCCGTCCCCACGCGGCCTCTTACGCGGCTTTGCCAGCGCTCTTGGCCTCGAGCGTCTTTTCGCTGCCTACGTTCACCTTGATCTGCTTGGGCTTGGCTTCGGCTTTCTTCGCCAGCTTGATCTTCAGCACGCCTTTGTCGTAGTTGGCCTGGATGTTCTCCGGATTCACTGTGGTCGGCAGAGTGAAGGAGCGGGTAAAGCTGCCATACTGCCGCTCGACGCGGCGGTAGTTCTCTTCTTTCTCTTCCTTCTCGTACTTGCGTTCGCCGCGCACGACGAGGGTGTTGTTCTCGATGCGAACATCAATGTCTTTCTCCTCGATGCCCGGCACTTCAATTTTCAGGATGACGTTGTGCTCGTCTTCGTACACATCGACGGGCGGCGCAAAGCCGGCCGTGGTCAGCGAGTCTTCGCGGCCCTCGGGGCCGTAGGATTCGCGGAACAAACGGTTCAGACGATCTTGCAAAGTCGTGAACTCACGAAAGGGTTCCCAACGGGTCAGTACGGTCATGATTAAATCCTCCTTCAAGAAATTGAGAAATTTTGGCTTGGAGAGCCACAGTCCTTTGGATGAAGCTTTAGTATGCTGCGATGCTAAAATATGAGTGTGTTATTGTCAAATATTGGATTATTCATACTTTCAATAACTTACACTCATAATCAAGCACTTAAGGTAGGCAGTTTCCGGCACGGTCAGCAGTATGGGATGGTCCCTAGCCTGCGTGCGTTTCTCCAGGATACGAAGATTTCTGTGGACATCGCGGGCAGCCTGCGCCACCACCTCGAGGAATTCGACCTCGCCCACATGGTAGGAACAAGAGCAGGTCACCAGAATTCCATCCGGCCGCAGCATCTTGAGCGCCCGCAGATTCAGTTCCTTGTATCCGCGGATCGCTGTTTCCAGGTTGCGCTTGCTCTTGGCGAATGCGGGAGGGTCGAGGACAATGGTGTCATACCTTCGCCCCGCGTCGGCGTAGTCGCGCAACAGGTCGAAGGCGTTGGCCTCGACCCACTCCATTTCCCGGCCATTGAGCTGGGCATTCCGTTCGGCTACTTCGAGCGCAGGCCGGGAACTGTCGACGCCCGTGACCTGCGAACATCGCTCCGCGAGATGCAGCGCGAACCCTCCCTGGTAGCAGAAGACATCTAAAGCCTCGCCCCGAGCGTACTGAGCGGCCGCTGCGTAGTTTTCGCGCTGGTCCAGAAAGGCGCCGGTTTTTTGGCCTTCCAGTACGTCATAGTGAAAACGCACGCCATTCATGGTGAAGACGGTGTTGCGCTTCTCGCCCTGCTTCTCTCCGTTCTTGCCGCTTTGCATCAAGCCGGAAGCTCGCGGCGCGAGCTGCTCCAACTCACGTACCCGCGTATCGGCGCGCTCGGCAATAGCGGCGGGTTTGAGCTGCTCATTGAGTTCAGAAGCGATGACTTGGCGGACTGGCTCAGCGTCCATCGCCTGGGTAAGGATCTGCATGGAAAGCAAGTCGTTGTAGCGGTCGACGATCAGCCCGGGCAGAAAGTCCGCTTCGCTGAACACCACCCGATAGGCGTCGGTATCTTTCACCACCCGCTCGCGATAGGCGATTGCCGCCTGAATCCGCTGGCGCAGCAGGCCAGGCAGATCTGCCACCGGCCCCACCGAAATCATGCGGATGGCAATCTGCGAAGCGCTGCTGTAGAGCGCTGATCCCAGGAACTTGCCGCGCTCGTCGGTCACGCTGACCAGCGCGCCGGGAGGAACACTGTCAGCTGAAACGATATCCGAGCGGTAGACCCAGACATGCCCATCTTTCAGGCGAGTGGCGCCGCGGCGGGAAATCTTCAACGCAGGAATACCGGGTGCGGTGGCCGGAGGCTTTGGGGGCATGCAGTGATCTTAAACCCGCTCCAACACGCGTAGGGACAGCCGCCCTCGGCTGTCCGGCGGAGCGAAGCTCCGCTTGCAGCTCCAGCCGAGGGGCTGTCCCTACGTGGCCGGTAGCGGCGCAAAAGCTAGCTGGCTGCCGGATGCTCGGTAGGTTGCTCTTCTTCGGTTGGATTTTCCGCGCGGGCGGCTTTGAGATCGCCGTGCAGTTCGTCAAGGATGATCATGGGCAGCTCCGCCGCCCATTCCTCCAGCTGCTGCTCTTCCAGGCCACTTCGGAGTTGGATTCCGGACCGAATATCTCCGTGGAATTTGGCGGTGAAATCGCCCTGTTCATACAACGTTTCGCCGATTTTGCGGCCGGTGTGCGCGTCATACACCCGTCGGCTGGCGTTGCCATTGAAATTGGCGAACGCGATAAACACTTCCCCGGTCTCCCCAAAATCCGGACGATAGAACCATGCCCGATCCACATGCGATTTGGGCCGCGTGCGGCGCTTGGCCGTCAAGCTGGGGCGCTCGAGCACGACCTCGGCCTTGGGATCGAAGTACAGAATCCGCTGGCAGGATTCGCAGATGATCACCTGGCCGCTGCGCACATCGTTGTAAGTCTGGGGCCGCAACATCACCTGGCATCCCATGCACTTGTGATCGCGGACCTCGGCCAGCCCGGTTCTGCGAAACTTGGATACCCGATCGTAGTGCCGCAGCAGATCAGGGTTCACCCCGGCCTGCGCCTGGTCGCGCTTGGCATTCCATTCCGCCAGTTGTTTTTCGTCTTCGGCGGTGCGGGCGCGGGCGCTGGCCTTTTCCTGTTCGATTTCCGCCATCTCCGCTTTCAGCTCCGCTTCGGCGGCCTTCACGTCTTTTTCGCGGGCTTCGGCGTTGACCATCAGCTCCAGAATCTTGTCTTCGTTGGCACGGATGTCCTGCTCGGCGAACTGAATCTCGTGCATCAGCGCCCGGTACTGGTCGTTGGTTTTGACTTCGAGCGACTGGTCGCGGTATTTGGAGATTTTCTGCTGCAGGTCCTGGATGGCGGTTTCGTACTTGCGGCGGGCGGCTTCGTCGGCCTTGACTGCGGTTTTGGCTTTTTCCAGGATGGCCTTGGTCCCGGACAGCCGTTGTTCAATGGCCGCCATGCGCTTGGGCAAGGCGGCCACCTCTTCTTTGAGGCGCAAAATCTCCCGGTCGGCTTGCTGCAGCTCGACAAGGCTATGCACGTCAGGAAGCATGGTGAAAACGGCTCACCACAATTTTAGCACGCGGGAACCAGCGTTAGGACTGCGTACTCAGAGGGCCCATAAGTTGATGGACCGGGAAGGGGCAGCATTTGCCGCTACGGCTTCTGTGACCGGGAGGCCTTGATGATCTGCGCAATCTGATCTGCGATCTGATCAACGATCTGATCAACGACCGGAGCGTTCGAATTCCCCTATCGAGATGACACCGGACCTAGTCCTTGCCGGGCTTTTTCGGAGTCAGATCGCAGGCCTGCTTCACCCGGGCGAGATCAAAGCCCGCGGGCGAGAATTCCGCGATTTCCGAGCCACTGCGGCTGGGGAGCTTCACGTTGAAAACGTGAGCCCCGATCAGACCACGCGCCGTGCCTTTGTCCATCTGGAGAAAACGGTCGCGCATCCAGTTCCAGCCTTTGTAGCCGTGCGCGTCATCGATGCGCACCTCGACCTCTAACTGCGGCTGTCCCCAAAAGCCGGGACGGTTGGGCGGGCCGAGGCGAATACCGGGATTGAAGTCTGCATAGTTGTACTTGCCAGCGGTGCAGACCAGTTCGACGCGCGGCTTGTAACTCGGGTCTTCGCTCAGGTAGTTGTTCGCCAGCAGCTCAAAGCGGACCTTCTTGGCCGCGGTCATTGGGTCTTCGATACGAAATTCCATCCAGTTGCCGCCGGCGCTGACGCCGTTTTGGTCCCCGGTAGCGCTCATGGTGGGAGCGTTTTGGTTCATGGGACGATTCGGATTCGTAGGCGCGTTCTGGGCGCTGGCCGGAAGCGCCGCCGCGCAAATCAGTAAGAAGCCTGCCAAAAACGCCATCGTGGCCCGGGCCCGACGGTCTCCGCTGCGAAAGACTTGTGATGCGTTCAAGGGGTCCCCTCCAAACAGGAATTCGCCACTATATTGAACCCGGAACGGGGGGAAGAGTTGCTTGGGGTGTGCGGTACCCGTGCCCTTAAGAGTCATCGGGGAGGAGGCAGTTGGCCCCCATTTTCCGCTGTGATAGCATCCTTGCCTTTGGCGGGTTGCCCAACTCCGGGCTGTCTCCTGTCCTCTAACATTCTTATGGCCTACCGGAGTTCCCAGCCCTCCCGGTCGTGGCAACCGAGTCCACGTCAAAGTGTTTCCGTAACCCAGGCACAAGGAGCGAACCCGTGAAAATTTACCAAGGCGCGAGCATCCGGAATGTCGCAGTGATGGGGCACGGGCATGCCGGAAAGACCTCGCTGGTCTCGGCCATGCTCTACACCGCCGGCGCTACTCAGCGCTGGGGCCGGGTGGACGACGGCACCGCCACCACCGACTACGACGATGAGGAGATCGCGCGCAAGATGTCGATCGCCGGCAGTCTGGCGTATGTGGAATGGGGCAGCACCAAGATCAACCTTGTCGATACGCCCGGGTTCAACATGTTTGTTCACGAGGCCAAGCTGGCCCTGCCCGCAGTGGATGCCGCCGTGGTGGTGGTCGATGGCGTGGCCGGCGTGGAAGTCGTCACTGAGCGCGTCTGGAGCTATTGCGAAGAATACAAGACACCGCGCCTGATTGTCGCCAGCCGCATGGATCGGGAGCGCGCCGATGCCGAGCGCGTGTTGGAGTCGCTGACCAAAGCCTTCGGGCGTACCGTGATTCCGCTCGAACTGCCGATCGGGAGCGAGAAGAATCTCAGCGGCGTCGTGGACCTGGTCCGCATGAAGGCGTACACCTACGAACTGGGCGGGAGTGGCAAAGGAAACGAAGGCGAGATCCCCGCCAACCTGCAAGCCGCAGCCCAGGAGGCCCACGAAAAATTGGTCGAGATGATCGCCGAGGGCAACGATGCCCTGATGGAAGTATTCTTCGAGAAGGGAACCATCCCCGAAGAAGACCTGATTCCCGCGCTGCACGTGGCTATCCGCGAGGACCGGATTTTTCCTGTCATCTTCGGCTCGGGCCTGGGGAACATTGGTGCCGACCGGGTGATGGATTTCATCGTGGATTACACTCCCGCGCCCACGGAACGCGAAACCGTTCAGGGAGAAGTAACCTCCGGCAACGGCGAGCCGCCAAAACGCAAAGTTGCCGATTCCGAGCCACTTTCCTTTTACGTCTTTAAAACGGTTTCGGATCCCTTCGCGGGGCGAATCTCCTATTTTAAGGTCTTCTCCGGCGTGCTCAAGAACGACGCCACGGTGCAGAACTTTGCCCGCAACTCGCAGGAGAAGCTGGCCCATATTTCCGTCATGCAAGGGAAAACCGCGGTGCCGGTCACCGAGCTGCATGCCGGCGATATCGGAGCCGTTGCCAAGCTGAAAGAGACGCTCACCGGCGACACCTTGGGCGACAAGTCGTCGCCAATTCAGTATCCCAAAGTGATGCTGCCCGAGCCGGCCGTCACCTTCGCCATCGAGCCCAAAAGCCGCGCCGATGAGGACAAGCTAGGCCCCGGCATCCACAAGCTGATGGAAGAAGATGCCATGTTGCGCTTCTTCCGCGATCCCCAGACCCAGGAGTTCCTGATCGCGGGCACGGGGCAGCAGCACATTGAAGTGGTTGTCTCCAAGATGAAACGGCGCTACCACACGGAAGTAATCCTGAAGGCGCCGAAGGTGCCCTACCGGGAGACCATTCGCGGCAAGGCCGACGTGCAGGGACGCCACAAAAAGCAGACCGGCGGCCACGGCCAGTATGGCGACTGCAAGATCAAGATGGAGCCTTTGCCACACGGCGGAGGGTTTGAGTTCGTGAACGACATTTTCGGCGGAGCGATACCCAAGAACTACATTGCTCCGATCGAGAAGGGGATTAAAGACGCGGCGGCGCGCGGCCATCTCGCCGGATTTCCCGTGGTGGACTTTCGAGTCACCCTCTACGACGGTTCCTATCACGACGTGGATTCGAATGACATGTCATTCCAGATGGCGGGCCGCATCGCGTTCAGAAAGGCCATGGAGCAAGCTAAGCCCACGCTGCTCGAGCCCATCATGGTAGCCGAGATCACAGTGCCGGACGACTTCGCCGGCTCCATCATGGGTGACCTGAACAGCAGGCGCGGGCGAATTCAGGGTATGGACAACAAGGGCGGCAACACCGTGGTGAAGGCCGAAGTGCCGATGTCCGAGATGCTGACCTATGGGGCGGATTTAACTTCCATGACCCAGGGCCGCGGCAGCTTCAACATGGAAATGCATCACTACGACATTGTCCCGGCGCAGTTGCAGGAAAAGATCATCGAGAAGGCGCGGGCGGAGCGGGGTGAGGTGAAGGAAGAGGAAGAGTAGGGGCCCGTCGGGGGTCCCAAATTGGCAGGCGGCCGACTTCTGGGCTTCGATCTTCCAAAAGCCGCCAGCGACGCTGCCCCGATAGCAGTGCAGACCCAAACAAGGCAACGGGCGCGGATTTTCACAGTTGACATTGGGGAACCAGGGGAGCTAAATAATCCCCACCGGGTTTCCCACTCAGCAAATGCATGGCTTAGCGCACGCGCCGAGCACAAAAGAAACCTGCCAGGAGAAGAGATGAACAAAGCCGATCTCATTAACCGGATTGCAGCCGGCAGCCGGATCAGCAAGTCCCAGGCCGGGACTGCCATTGACACCGCAGTGGATAGTATTACGGGCGCCCTCAAGAAGGGCGACCGGGTAGCGCTCATTGGGTTTGGCACTTTCTCGATATCGCAGAGAAAGGCGCGCAATGGGCGGAATCCCCAGACCGGGGCGACCATCAAGATTGCAGCCCGCCGAGTGGCGAAGTTTACCCCTGGGGCGGAACTCAAGAAAGCCGTCAACCGCGGCAAGTAGTTGGGACCAAGTTTCTCGGAACGGCAGGGGGTCGGCCCTGCCGTTTTCGTTTTTTGTTTTGGCCAGGATGGCCTGGCGTCCGGATCATAAAGTGAAGCCCGCTAGTAGCAGCGCGCCGCCCGTTTGCTGAATCCTGCAGCCATCCAGTAGAATCTAACCGTTCGCAGTAGGATTTGGAGACCCATGAAGGCAGCCATTCATCCCGCTTACAACGAAATCCGCGTCATGTGCGCCTGCGGCAACAGTTTTGTCACCCGCTCCACCCATCGCGGCGACATCCACGTGGAAATTTGCTCCAGTTGCCATCCCTTCTTCACCGGCAAGCAGAAGCTGATCGATACCGCCGGCAGAGTAGAGAGATTCCGCCGCAAGTACGCCAAGGTGGAAGCCGCGAAGAAGTAACTTTCTCGCCGGAGATTTACGCGGAACTCTACGGATTTTTAAAAGCCTCCCTGATCGGAGGCTTTTGTCTTGTTGATTCAGAGCGCCGCGTCTCACTCGTCGTCGGATTCAATCGGATCGCCCACCAGGTTGTAGTAGACCTTTTTCGGCGGCTTGGGTTTTTCAGGCTTCGCGCTTGGCGGGGCCGGCGCGGGCTGGGCCGCCGGTCTGGCCGCCACCGGTGCTGGAGCTGCCGCTGCTGGAGCCGCCTGCGGTTGCGCGGCTGCTTGTTGGAGCTGAGCGGTGGGCAGGGAAGACGCTATCGGCGCCGCTGTTTGCCGTGGCGCTGTACTCACCGGCGGCACGCTTTGCGAGGATGCCGGCGCGGAAGGCGAAGGCACAGCTTTCGGAGCCGGAGCGGACAGGATCGATGTGGTCACCGGAGCCGGGCGCGGGGATTTGCGCTGAGCCAACCGCGGCCGGCGCTGCGACCAGGAGTTCACCATCAACGCCGCAATCACCGCGAAGCAAAGTTCCAGAAGCGCGGTGAACAGCGCAGGGATGTTGAAGTCCCCCTTGCCCAGGTAGAGAGGAGACTGCGGGTCCGCCTCCATCACGCGCGCCAGCGCTGGCACCACCACGCTGCTGGTCAAGGAGACAACGAAATTCCAGATCGCCGCCCCCAACACCACCGCGACTACCAAACGGCCAATCCACTGGCGGGAGCCTGCGGGAGAAAGCTCGGGGGCAAATGTCTTGCTCGGCTCGTCCATGCCTCTAGTCTACGGCGGAGTGGCATACGCGGGAAGCAGAAAGGCTAAGGCCCATCAGAAGAAAACCGCCGTAGCCGGAGGCGGCTCCAACCCGCGCCCTCCCAATCGGTACAATAGATCCTGTGCGTAAGCATTGGGACAATTCGGTAGAGGCCCCGGTCGCGAGCGAGGCCTCCACGCAGGCCATCCGGCCTGTCCCGGCGTTCCTGTCGATTGGCGGCGTCCAGATCGCTCCCGCTACCGTGCTCGCTCCCATGGCCGGCGTGACCGACACTGTTTTCCGCCGTTTCATCCGCAATCTCGGCGGATGCGGCCTGATCATGACCGAGTTCACCTCGGCCGACGGCGTGCTCCGCAAGAAGGATCAAAAAGCCAAGCGCTATCTCCATTTCTACGAAGACGAGCATCCCATCTCCGCCCAGCTTTTCGGCAGCAATCCCCGGGTGATGGCCGATGCTGCCCGCATGGTGGAAGACCTCGGCTTCGACCTGATCGACTTGAACCTGGGCTGCCCGGCGAAAAAAGTGGTCAAGTGCAACGGCGGTTCCGGCCTGCTGCGCGACTTGCCCGCCATTGGCAAGATTTTCGAGTCCGTGCGCGCCGCCGTGAAGATTCCCTTCACCGTCAAGTTCCGCGCCGGCTGGAACGACGAAGAAATCGTCTGCGTTGAGTTGGCCAGGATAGCGGAGAACTGCGGCCTGTGTGCTGTGGCTTTGCACGCCCGCACTCGCGAACAAGGCTACAGCGGCCAGGCCCGCTGGGAATGGATCGCCGCCGTCAAACAAGCCGTCAAAATTCCCGTGATCGGCAACGGCGACATCCGCACCCCCGAAGACGCCTGCGCCATGGTCACGCAGACCGCCTGCGACGCGGTGATGATCGGCCGCACCGCGCCGTCAAACCCCTGGATCTTCCGCCAGATCGAGCAGTACTGTACGAATCACGTAGGGACGGGCGCCCTCGCCCGTCCGGTCGAGCAAAGCTCGGTCCTTCCCGATTGTCATCCTGAGGCGCTTGCCTTTGGCGCCGAAGGACCTGGGCGAGCCGCGCGAAGTCCGAGCGAGCTTCGCGAGGACAACAATCGCGCGTCTGGCGCGCTTCCCTACGACCAGCCCTCCGAACTGGACCGCTACCAGATGATCCGCACCTACTTCCAAATGTTGATCGAAGAAGAGCTGCCGGACGCCGTCGGCAAGATGAAGCAGTTCGCCTCCTGGTTCACGCATGGAGTCCCCGGCGGAGCCGCCCTGCGCAAAGCCATCTACGATTCGAAGAGCGCGCCGGAGATTCTTACCAGAGTAGAGGAATTCTTCGAGGCCCGCCTGCAAGCCGTACCCGCTCTAAACTTGTCATGCTGAGCGAAGCCGGCGCGACTACGCGGGATTTCTCGCAAGCCAGGAATCCTACTCGCTCAGAATGACAGGCGCGCCACCAGCTTCCCCTTCTCATCCTTCTCCACCAGCGCCCAGGGAATCTTCGCATCATGCGTAAACGCCGTCAGCCACTTCTCCGGAATCGCCCGCGCGTAATACCGCTTACGGCTTTCAATGGTCTGTAGGGGAAACAAATCGAATGCCATCACCCAATTCAGCTCGAGATGGGCTGAGGTCGGTATCAAGTCCGAGATGTAGCAGGCCGTCTTGCCGCCGCTGCGAACCATCACCCCCTGCATGTCGCGGGTGTGACCGGGAAACACTTCCACCGCAATCCCCGGCACAATTTCCTGATCGCCGCGCAGCAGCGTCATCTGGCCGCTCGCCACCAGCGGATCATAGTTATCGCTCAGGTAGCTCACCCCGTCGCGCTGGTTTTCATGGGCGTGATTCCACTCCCCTTCCTGCACGTAATATTTCGCCTTAGGAAAAGTGGCACCCACACCGCTCCCCTTGCGGATTGTGTTCCAGCCGCAGTGGTCGAAGTGCAGGTGCGTATTGATGACGATGTCGATGTCCTCAGGAGCGAAACCGGCGGCGGAAAGATTGTCGAGCAATTGGGCGGGCTGGCCATAAATCTGCGCCATCTTTTCGGAGAGCTTATTGCCAATCCCGGTTTCAATCAAGACGGTATGCTCGCCGGTGCGCACCACCAGCGAATTCAGCCCAGCGGGAACCCGGTTCTTCTCATCGGCCGGCATCTTGCGCTCCCAGATGACCTTGGGGACCACGCCAAAAAATGCCCCACCATCCAGATAGTAGATGCCGTCGGAAACGCCCGTTAGTTCAAAGTCGCCAAGCGTCATGTGATGCATGATCGGCGTGATCTCAAGCTCAATTTCTAAGTCCCCTGCGTCCTCTGTGGATTTTCTCCGCGCCCTCTGCGATAAGCCTTGCCCAAAAAAAATAAGCCAATGATTCTACCGAATCACTGGCCCAATCCCTCTGTGCTCCTCTGTGTCCCTCAGTGGTAAAGCCTTTGACCTAAGCGGCCACCGTGCTCATCCGCCGCGTCTCAATCCCGTCCAACGCCCGCCACAGAGCCTTCGCCGCCGTCTCCCCCGCCGCTAGCGCCGTCTCCGCCGTCGCAGGATTTGCCTCCACCCGCTTCCCTAACTGCTCCCGCCACACCCGCGAGTGATGCACATCGGCGGTCGTGTGCAGCGTGAAATATCCGCAGGTCTTCTCATCCGCGCCGTAGAACTCCCGCAGCCCGCGCGCCTTTTCCGCCGCTACCCGTGGCACCTGGGATTCGTAAACATAAAACGCGGCCAGAGCCTCTTCCGGGGTGCCTTCACTCGCCACCCGATGGAACAACGCCGTCAACTCCCGGACCTCAGCTAGGGGCGCGTGCCCGCGCATGTCCCGCGTCGCGCCCATCCCTTCGGCGAAGTCCAGCCACAGCTCAGCATGCGGCGTGGCCGGTTCGCCGAAGGCATCCGCTGCTCCCTGCTCGTCGCATAGGTTCGCCAGCACCGCCCGCCGCAGCTCCCCTTCGTCCAGCCGGATGCCCAGTTCCGCCAGATACGTGGGGAACTCCGCCACATGATGGTAATAGTCCTTGGCATACTCTTGCAGATCGTCCCGGGTTAACTGCCCCGCCGCCCAGGCTTTATAAAAGGGATGGCAAAGCAAGTCATGCTTCGCGATCCGCGCATCCAGGTGCTCGAAGAATTCCTTGGTCGTCATACCATTCCTCCTGAGAATGACCCACCACTATAAGACCCGGGGAACGTTGTGACAAGGCACTCCGCGGTTCCTTCATCGGGAATCCACGCGGACCGCCGGTCGGCCTGTAACTTGCTAGAATAGTCCAGGTTTTGCGACCGTTCGCTGGCGCGATGCGGGGGGATCTTTTTGGAAGGGACTGCCGAAAAGCCTTGGGTGGCGCAGCGCTTCCAGCGCTGCGATAAAGGTCCTGAAATGAATACCGGCTTTAGCCGCCATGGAATGAATACCGGCTTCACAGGTAGCACAAAAACTCTGGCCTTGGGTGGCGCAGCGCTTCCAGCGCTGCGATAAAGGTCCTGAAATGAATACCGGCTTTAGCCGCTGAGGTACCCAGGTCTACTTTCTTAGCACCTGTTAATTAGAGATGCCGACGTTCACTGAACATTTCGACGTAGTCGTTGTCGGCGCCGGCCATGCCGGATGCGAAGTTGAGGCGTTTGCGCGGCGTGAGCGAAGCGGGAGCCGCGCCGAAATCCTGACCCGGAGCGAATTGTGCGAAGGGGAAGGACCTGGCCGAACTGGAACAAGTTTTGACAT
>Ga0209415_10001358_pt1 | contig 46825 bp, 35 predicted proteins | sample PeaSoiSIISIP2007_FD_187696 | JGI IMG/M metagenome (GOLD analysis project Ga0209415, IMG submission 187696) | Peat soil microbial communities from Weissenstadt, Germany - SII-SIP-2007 (SPAdes) (version 2) | ecosystem: Environmental > Terrestrial > Soil > Wetlands > Peat | place: Germany... | reverse complement strand
GAGTTGCTGGCGCACCGCGAGGAGCATTTCGATCCCGAGATTCCCACCACCGATGCCCCCATCGCGCTGAAGAAGGTTACCCGCCAGGCGGTGCGCGAACTTGAACGGAGAATCATCTTCAAAGTTTTGCAGGCCAACAACTGGAATCGCAAGAAAGCTGCCCGCTCCCTGAACATCAGCTACCGTGCGTTGCTCTACAAGATTCGTGAGGCGGGCCTCGGCAGTATGGGAAGTTCGGCGAAGACCGACAAGGCCGCTTCGGCGGACTGAGCCGGGGCTGCCCCGGACCAGCATCGCAGCGGTGGTTCCCGCGTGGAGAAGCCGGCTGACGTTCGAAGAGGTGGTTGGCAATTGCGAACGGTGAAGACCATAGCCAGGAGAAACACGCAGCCGGGCTCATGTGGGAGAAGGTACATCTATTACTTTCGTTACTTGCTTTACGTTCGTAGCCAACTGCACACTACCCACACTATCGATCTGGGAATCTTGCGCGGGCCTGTAGCGGTTTTGCAACAGCGTGGATCTGTCGTGCTGGCCGGGGGTTGGAGTGTCGCGCCTAGCCGGCAAGTCGGAGTTTGGATAGTAACTGGCCGGTAAGCATTCGGCCACGAGCGAGGGATGGATAGGAGTTTTGAGGGTCCCGGGGATGGGACTCAGAGGGCGAAGCTATGTCGAGCGCGGCGCACAGCATTGACCAATCCTTGGGCTGGGCCTACCTGGGTGAGCAGCCTCAGTGGTATGCCATACACATCCGTCCAAAGCATGAGAAGAGGGTTGCCAGCGAGCTGGAGCAGAAAGGGATCCTTACTTTTCTCCCCCTGGTCACCGAAATCCACCGCTGGAGCGACCGTCGGAAAAAGGTCGAGCTTCCGCTTTTCAGTTGCTACTTGTTCGTGAATCTGGTTGCTTCGGCGGATCTGCGGGTCGCGGTCCTGAGTACGGGCGGCGTGCTCGGCTTCGTGGGCGCCCACCATCAAGGCGCTCCCATCCCGGAGAGCCAGATCGAACAGATCCGTACTTTGTTGGAGAGCAAAGTCCCGTTTTCCTTTCATCCTTTCCTCAAGGTCGGCCAACGGGTCCGCATCCGCGGAGGATGTCTGGACGGGATGGAAGGCATTCTGAGCGCTCAAAAAGGTGCGGACCGCTTGGTGGTCGCAGTGGACGGTATCCAGCGCGCGCTTTCGATCTGCTTGGAAGGTTACGACGTGGAGCCATTATGAATGCTGTTGAGCATATATTTTGTGCAGCTTAGCCCGTGAGGCGCGGATGAATCCCATCGAAGGATCCTGTTTTCTCGTGACCGGCGGGGCTGGTTTCATCGGCAGCACCATTGTAGACCAGCTCCTCGCGGCGAACGCCGCCGAGGTTCGCATCATTGACAACTTCGTCCGCGGCACCTGGACGAATCTTGCCCAGGCGCAGAAAAGCGGCCGCATCGAGATCATTGAAGGCGATATCGGCGACGTTGCCCTGGTGAACCGCTCGACACAAGGCGTGGACTATGTCTTCCACGAGGCCGCACTGCGTATCACCCGCTGTGCTGAATCGCCGCGCGATGGCGTCGAAGTTCTCATCGTAGGTACGCTTAACGTGCTGGAAGCGTGCGTCACGCACAAAGTCAAAAAGATCATTGCTGCGTCCTCGGCTTCGGTATACGGCAATCCGTCTTACCTGCCCATTGACGAAGCACACCCCTTCAACAACCGTACCCTGTACGGTGCCGGCAAGATCGCCGAGGAGCAGCTACTGCGTGCGTTCTACACCAGCTACGGCCTGCCGTATGTTGCGTTTCGCTACTTCAACGTGTACGGCCCGCGCATGGACCTGACCGGGGTCTACACCGAGGTACTTGTTCGCTGGCTCGACGCCATTGAGGCGGGCATGCGCCCGCAAATCTTCGGTGACGGCAGCCAGTCCATGGATTTCGTCTACATCGAAGACGTCGCGCGCGCCAATCTCATGGCCCTGGAAAGCGATGTCACTGACGAAGTTTTCAACATTGGGACGGGCGTGCAGACCAGCCTCGACCAGCTTTGTGAAGAGTTGCTCCACCTGACCGGCTCCCCACTAAAGCCAGTCTACCGTGAAGCCCGTCGACTGGGGGACGCGCAGGCGCGCAGAGCCGCGGTCGAAAAAGCGGAAAAAATGCTAGGGTTCAAGGCCAAGGTCTCGCTGGAGCAAGGGTTGCGCGAACTGATTCGCTGGCGACAGGCGGCAAAAGCCGCAGCGGCAGTTGTGGAGGCGTCGTGAGTATAACCGTTCCGTCCAAGACTATTCCCGTTGCCCGGCCTTCCCTGGGATGGCAAGAGGAAGGAGCCGTGCTTGAGGCACTCAGGAGCGGCTGGATCAGCCAGGGTCCTCGGGTCGCCGAGTTCGAGCGCAAGTTTGCTGAATATGTCGGCGCTGCGCACGCGGCAGCCGTCTCCTCGTGCACCACGGCTCTGCACCTGGCGCTCGTGGCCGGCGGGGTGAAGGCGGGCGATGAGGTGCTCTGTCCCAGCCTTTCGTTCATCGCTACGGCTAACTGCATTGTTTATGCCGGGGCGACTCCGGTCTTTGTTGACGTTGACCCGGATACCTACAACATGGACCCGAATCTCATCGAGAGCGCGATCGCCCCGAAAACCAGGGCCATCCTAGTGGTCCATCAGATAGGGTTGCCTTCTCCTCTGGCCGAGATCTCCGAGATCGCGTCCCGCCGCGGGCTGCTGGTGGTGGAAGACGCTGCTTGCGCGATCGGTTCCGAATACCAAGGCGCCCGTATTGGAACCCCGCACAGCTCGATGGCCTGCTTCAGCTTTCATCCTCGAAAGATCCTGACGACGGGAGAGGGCGGGATGATTACAACCGCCGACGAAGCCCTGGCCAGCCGGATCCGGAAACTCCGCCAGCACGCGATGACGGTTTCGGATCTGGCCCGGCACAGTTCAAGCCAGGTGGTGGCGGAGAGCTACGATGAGGTCGGATACAATTATCGGATGACCGACCTCCAGGCCGCGATCGGCCTGGTGCAATTGCGGCGCCTGGACGAAATGATCGCCAAGAGACGGCGGCTGGCCGAGCGCTACTCGCAGCGGCTGTCGCAATTCAAATGGTTTTTGCCCCCGCGCGAGCCCGCCGGGTGCCGGACCAATTACCAGTCCTACATGGCCCGCCTGACGAGTAGCGCTCCGGTCAACCGCGATCAGTTGATGCAGCAGCTCCTCGACCGCGGGATCTCCACCCGCAGGGGAGTCATGGCGAGCCACCGCGAAGCGCCGTACCTTGACCCGCGGTGGGATGTTCGCCTGGCGCAAACCAATCTGGTGACCGACACCAGCATCATTCTTCCTTTGTTCCATGAGATGACTGACGAAGAACAGGACTATGTCATGGCCTGCATCGAACAGATCGCTCAGGCGGCGAAATAAAAGGAATCGGGAACTGCCGTTCCCATCTACCCATGGCAACAAGTCCCACGAACGACCAGCTTGCGGTCGCTGCGCTCGAACCTTTGTCGCAACCGGCGCCGGCTGCGACAAAGCCGAGCGCGGAGAAGCACAGCTACGGCCAGATCCTCAGATCGTCGGTGTTAGTCGGCGGCTCTTCGGTGCTGAATATCCTGATCGGGATCGTTCGCACCAAGGCCATGGCGATGCTGCTCGGACCGGCCGGGTTCGGATTGGCTGGTCTCTACGGATCCGTTTCCGATCTCACTCAGAACATCGCCGGCATGGGCATCAACAGCAGCGGCGTGCGCCAGATCGCCGAAGCTGCTGGATCGGACGACACGGCGCGGATCGGTCGCACCACCGCCGTCTTGCGGCGAACGTCGATCCTGCTTGGGGTGCTGGGAGCCGGACTGCTTATCGTGTTCTCGAGGCAAGTCTCCGCCCTGACTTTTGGTACCAGAGAACATGCGGCTGCCGTATGTTTGCTGGCCCTAGCCGTGTTCTTCCGCTTGGTGTCCGCCGGCCAGGGGGCGCTGATCCAGGGCATGCGGCGCATCGGTGATCTCGCCAAGATGGGGGTGATGGGTGCGCTGTTCGGGACCCTCATCACCATACCCGTAGTCTATTTTCTTCGCGAAAAGGGTGTAGTGCCATCGCTGGTAGGCGTGGCCGCGATGATGATTCTGACCTCATGGTGGTACAGCCGGAAAGTGCAGATCAGCATTCCTCCCATGTCGGCATCCCAAGTGGGACAGGAGGCGGCCGCTCTGTTGAAGCTCGGCTTCGCATTCATGTCCAGCGGACTGATGACGATGGGAGTCGCCTATGCCGTCCGCATCATTGTGCTCCGCAAGGTGGGCTTCGAGGCTACCGGGCTATACCAGTCGGCTTGGACCCTTGGCGGACTGTACGTCGGATTCATCCTGCAGGCCATGGCCGCTGACTTTTATCCTCGTTTGACGGCCACGGCGCACGACAATCCCAAGTGCAACCGCCTGGTGAACGAGCAGGCGCGGGTCGGCCTGCTGTTGGCGGGGCCGGGCGTGATAGCTACTCTTACCTTCGCACCCGTCGTCATCGCGTTGTTCTACAGCACCAAGTTCGGGGCGGCGGTGGGAGTCCTGCGTTGGATATGTTTGGGAACGGCGCTCCAGGTTATCACCTGGCCGATGGGCTTCATCATCGTGGCCAAAGGCAAGCGAGCCCTCTTCTTCTGGAGCGAGTTTGCGTGGGCGGTCGTGAGTCTGGCGCTGGCATGGGTATGTATCCGATACTTCGGTCTGAACGGGGCCGGCATTGCCTTCTTCGGGTCGTACGTCTTTCACTGGCTTCTTATCTACCCGATCGCGCGCCGGCTCAGCGGGTTTCGCTGGTCCAGGGTGAACAAACGGACGACTTTGTTCTTCCTTCCCTTGACCGCTGCGGTGTTCTGCAGTTTCTATGTGTTCCCCTTCTCGGTGGCCGTCTGCATAGGGATTTCGGCAGTAGCTCTGAGCGGCGTTTACTCGATCCGGGTTGTTCTTAACCTCATTTCCCTGGACCTGATTCCTCGCCCGGTGCGGCGACTGGTCCTGGGATTCGGCCTGGCTTCTCCAGGCTCCACCACGGTCAGCTAGAAAGCAATATGGACACCAAGCCCAAACTCATTTTCTTTCAGTATAGGTACGGTGAGAACCTGCCCGAATTCCTGCTGATCCATAAACGAGAACACGTCAAGTGCTTGTCCCAGTTCTTTGACGTAGTGGTGATCAATGAAGACTGTGATTATGGGCAGGTCTGCGACCAGCACCAGCCCGACGTAACGCTGTTCGAGAGCGGTGTCCCTCTTTTCTCCTGCCAGAGGCCACAGGTCAGGAACATTCAGGCCTGTCCCCAAGTCCCCAGGTTAGGTTTTCTGCATGCAGATGGGTTCTCCGAAGGCCGTGCGGGGTTCCTCTCCGATATGGACCACTGGGGGATTGACACCTTCTTCGCCATTGCTACCACGGCGGCTGAGCACATGCCGGCAATCGCCGACAGGCTGTTCATTTGGCCTACCTTTGCGGATGCCGGCATCTTCCACGACTATGGCCAGTGGAAAAACATTCCCGTCCTGTTCACGGGCAACAAGAACGCGCTCTATCCCTGGCGGCACCGGATCATCAAGGTGGTCACTAAGTATTATCCGTCGCTCGTGTGTCCGCACCCGGGATACAGTCCACGCAAGGCGGCGACGCAGGTGATGACAGGCGTGCCCTACGCGCGCATGCTCAACGCATCCTGGTTTGTGCCGGCGTGCGGCACGGTCGCCAGAGAGGTCGTCCGCAAGCATTTCGAAGTGCCGGCTTCCAAGGCTTGTCTGGTCACAGAGCAATCGCCAGCACTGGAAGCCGCGGGTTTTGTGGACATGAGAAATTGCGTCTTCGCCGACGACCACAACATACTGGAGAAGATTGAGTATCTGTTCCGCCATCCCGACGAGCTCAATGCGATCATTGATGCCGGGTATCAACTCGTCCATTCCCGCCACACCCTAAAGCACCGCGATCAGATGTTCCAGTGGTTCAAGCTGCGCCAGACCCTGAAATCAGGCCAACGGATCGTCCAGCGCAATCCGTTTGAGCCACTCCAGGTTGTGGAGGGATCGCCGGCTCGAGCGAACTCCCACGTGATTCCCAGCGGATGGCATCTAGCGCTCCTTCGCCAGGGTGACGAGAAGCTGTGGAAAGGCGATCTTCAAGAAGCCGAAAGCGCATATCTCAAATGCCTCAATTACTACGGCAGCATGCCGGAGCCGCTTCTGAGACTGGCTCTATGCAATCTCTACAAGGGTAATGCGGCGGCAGCGCTTTCCTGGATCGTCAAACCGATTGAATTCACGCTTGCTGAGTACAAGGCCGCCGATCCCGACCCCGTCGAGTGGGCTTACCTTATCGTTTCTCTCCTGGGCCGGGGCAAGGTCGATGAGGCTGTCCGGCGGGGCAGCGAATTCCCATGGTTGCATCATCCCGAACTGGACCGGGTCCGGTGGGCGGCCAATCTGTTGCACCACCACGGGCAGGCGGTCCTTGGGCGACCCGATGAAGCACTGACGCACCGCGTCAGCATTCACCAGTTGCCCATCCGTAGCGTCACGGAATGGACAGAACAACTGTGCATCATGCTTAGGGCATGCGGACAGCCTGAGCTGGCTGACCGCCTGGTGCATCGTTTCCAGAAATCTCTCTCCGAACCGAGCAGTGGTGGCGCCGACGCAGCGGCTCTGCCAAAGCGGGGAGAAAGTCCCGGCGCGGGGCGTCCAGGGAGAGGTTTTTTGGGGTTTGCCCGACGGGATTCTGTTGGCATGTTTAGCAGGCGACGGTTCTATTCCAAGGCCCGAATGAGGGTGAAGCACTGGCTCGGGCCGATCTTGCATCGGTTGGAGGCGAAATACGGGGATTTTCTTCCGTACCGTTTGTCGAACCGTAAGAGTGACCATTTGTTCAGCGCGGTCCAGGGCCTGGCACAGGACGAAGATGTGAAGACGGCGCTGATCGTTGGCGCAGCTTCCCAGGAAGGTGTCACCGAGGCGGTGCTGGCAGGCGCCCTGGAGAACAGGAACAAGCCATCTGTATTCTGCATAAGCGGGCCGAGACCCCAATCCGTTGGTTCCGATGCGATTCTCCCCAACCGCTCTGGTGTCAAGTCCTACCGGCTAGCGGATTCTTCTCCGGAGACTTTTTCCGCTCAACTTGAGGAGACGGTCAGGAAGATCAAGGAAGAGAACCAGATCAATTGTTTTGATGTGCTGCTGATCGATGGTTCTGAATTAGGACGCCAGTCGGAGGGGAATGGCGCTCTGGACAAAGATTTGGCGGACGCACGCTTTGTCGTGCTCAATGACATCAGTGGCGTCTATAATCACAGAAACTACAGCGGACTGCTCAACAATTCACAGTATGTCCTGGTAGATCACAATCCCGCTTTGCGTGACGGCTACGCCATCTTCGAGAAGCAGAGTTCCGGGAACGGTTCTGGTCCGAAGGCAGTGCAGTCAAACGGCGACCACCGGGCTGCGGCGGACGAGCCACCGTGTTTTGCCGTGGGAGGTGCAGCTCTTTGCGACTCCCTCCCGGAACCCGCGCCTCCGGCTTCTCCGAGGGCGGAGGAAGCAAGACATGGCGTCACCGGCGATGCCTGAGTGTGGCCGGACCCCGCAACTGCGGGTCAGCAGGAGAACACAATGAACGGAATGCACGGGAAGACACTAGCGGTATTGGGCTTACTGGCTGTGCTGGCCATGCCAGTCGCAGCGCAGGACTCGGCCAGCAAAGCCAAGGATGCCACCACCGTGGCATCGGCCATGAATCCAAAAGTTGCGGCGCCAGCTCCAGTATCGGCGACCGATGATCCGGACTATGCGATCGGGCCGGGGGACATGCTGAACATCAGCGTGTGGAAGGAAGTCGAGCTATCTGGCACAGTTCCGGTGCGCCCGGACGGCAAGGTCTCCCTGCCCTTGTTGAACGATGTGCCGGCCGCGGGCACCACTCCGAGCAAGCTGGCCAATACCATCACCGAGCGCTTGCGGGAATACTTGACCGACCCACGAGTGACCGTGATCGTGACCGCGACCAACAGCCGGCGGATCTATTTAATCGGTGAGGTCGTCCGCCCGGGGGCGATCCCGATGCTGCCCAGCATGACGGTGTTGCAGGCACTGTCCACCTGCGGTGGTTTCTCGCCGTTTGCCAACATCAAGAAAATGTATGTGCTGCGCAACGAGAACGGCAAGCAGACCAAGCTGCCGGTCAACTACAAAGCGGCGATCAGCGGGCAGGCGCCGGACCAGAACATTGCACTGAAGGCGGGCGACACCATCGTCGTCCCGTAAGAGGCCGAGTATGCCAACTTCCGTGGAAACGTTCAGTATTCTGCTGGTCACGCTGGGTCTGAGCCTGGGTCTGGTGGCTCAGGACTCGCCGCCTGAGTTTCGGCGAGATGCGCCTCCGGTCGCGGCCATCACGGCTGAGGACAACAGCCCGCCCGCCGATGAGGCTGTCCCCGACACGCGACCCGTCACTGGAGTCCTGCCACTGACCGTCGGAAGTTTCGGCACCGAGCGGAGTTTTCTTGCGCCCAGCTTCCGTTTTTCTCAGACTCTGGACACCAATCCAGCAGTAGCCGCCGGACAGTCGGACATGGTCGCGGTGACCAACCTGGCCGGAAGCGCACAGCTGCAGCGGGTCTGGAGGGGTAGACAGTTCTCCCTGGATTACACCGTGGGTGGATCCATCTATGCCGGCCACTCTGATCTGAACAGCATGTTTCAGGGAGGGCAGATCCAACAATCCTTCCAGTTCCGGCGCTGGTCACTGACACTCGTGGACGACGTTTCCTGCACTCCTGAGTCGGCATTTGGCTACTCGGGGCTGTCGGGGGGCTTCAACCTAACCCCGGGGACGGCGCCTAACCAGAGCATTTTGACCAACCACTCCCAACAGATCAGCAATACGGCGGTGGGGCAGATGAATTACAGCCTGAATAGCCGATCATCATTCACCGTAGCAGGCAACTTCGGTGTTCTGCGGTATCAGGGTGGCGACCTGCTGGACTCTAACCAGGGTGGATTCCAAGCTGGTTACAACTACAATCTCAACCCGCGCGATTCGCTAGGCATCATTTACGGCCTCAACCTGATCCGATATCCGGGCGCTTCCACATCGCAGAAACTCGACAGCCACAACGTCCAATTGGCATATGGCCGGAAGATAACGGGCCGACTGGCTCTGCGAGTCTCCGGCGGCCCGCAGATCAACCAGACCAGCGTTCCGGCCCTGGCATCAGCCTCGGTGACCCAGATGGGTTGGACAGCCCGGAGTTCGCTGACCTACCGCTTCCGCAAGTCCGAGATGGAATTGTCATCCGGGCACGATGTCAGCGCCGGCGCCGGGGTCTTGGGTCTTGCCAAGAGCGACCAGATCCAGAGCGCCCTCACCAGCCATCTGACACGCACGATCTCAGGATCCTTCCGTGCAGGGTATGCGCACAATAGCAGCCTGCAGCAGGTGGCGGGTTCGCCGAACCCTGTCTTCAATACCGAGTTTGTGAGCGCAGGCCTGGGCCGGCCCCTGGGACACGAGGCAACCATGTTTTTCAATTACGCGTTCCAGCACCAGTCCACTAATGTTCTGTCGTGCAGCCTGGGACTGTGCGGGAACGATCTCAATCGGCACATCGTCGGCATGGGGTTCGAGTGGCACATGCGGCCCCTTTTGATTCACTAGCCGGGGAGGTAAAGCACAATGGATAGTTCTGACCAAGATACTCCGCTGAGTTTTGGACGTTACTGGGCGCTAGTCTGCCATCGGCGTTGGTGGCTGCTTGCGGCCGTCCTCGTGGGCTGGGCCCTGGTAGTGGGAGCCAGTTGGTTCTTGCCGGCCAAGTACCGCTCCGAAACCGTCATCCTGGTTGAGGGACAGAAGGTGCCGGAGCGGTATGTCGAGTCCAATGTGGCCCTCGATCAGAGACTGCAGAACATCACGCAACAGATCCTGAGCCGGACCCGGCTGTCGCAGATCGCCAGAGATAACCGCCTGTACGGGAGCGGAGGCACGGAAAACGATCTCGATGCGCTGGTCGAGCGCATGCGCAAGGATATTCAGATCGAGTTGGTGAAGGCCAACGAGAACCAGCTCACCGCTTTCAAGGTCTCCTATTCCGCTCCTACGCCGCGGCTGGCACAAAAGATCACCGGAGCGCTGACGGCTCTTTTCATCGAAGACAACCTCCACAACCGGCAGCAGCTCTCTGAGAACACCACGGCGTTCCTGGAGAGTCAACTGCAGAGCGCGCGAGCGGACCTGGCGCAGCAGGAGCAGCGGCTGCGCGAGTTCAAGGGCAAATACCTGGGCGAGCTTCCCGAGCAGTTGCAGAGCAATGTTCAGATCCTGTCTGGCATGCAGAGCCGCCTGCAGGCGGCTACCGAGGCCTTGAATCAGGCTGAGCAGCAGAGGCTCTACCTGGATTCGTTGCTGGGTCAATATAGGGGCAACGCCTTTGCGGACGGTTCTGCCTCGAATCCGAGCCTGCCAGCCCTGGACCAGCAGTTGGAGAAGTTGAAGAACGAGCTTTCGTACCTTAACGGCCGCTACACGCCTCAGCACCCCGACATTGTCCGCCTTAAGGAGCAGATCGCGGCGACCGAGAAACTCAAAGAGAACATTGAGCGGGAAGCGCGCTCCGGCAAGAAGGCGGATCCATCTTCCGTCGCGACCACCCCGGCTCAGATCCAGGCAAATTCCCCGATGTTGCAGATCGAGGGCCAGATCAGGGCCAACCAGCTCAACATCACCAACCGCAGACATGAGATCAAGGAACTGGAAACGCAGATCGGGCAGTACGAGGCCCGTCTAAACTTCACCCCGGTTCGTGAGCAGGAACTGGCGGCGGTCACCCGGGATTATCAGCAATCGCGCGCCAACTACGACTCTCTGCTGGCCAAAAAGCAACAGTCGGAGATGGCGACGGACCTGGAGAAGCGACAGCAAGGAGATCAGTTCCGGGTCCTCGATCCACCGAGCCTGCCGCTGAAGCCGTACTTTCCGAATCGCTTCAAGATGAGCCTGGTTGGGATCGCTGCCGGATTGGGTCTGGCGTTCGGGTTGGTGATTCTGCTTGAATTCTCCGACGTGCGCATCTACGGAGAGGATGATCTGCGCGCCCTGACCTCCGCCCCCGTATTGGTGGGAATACCCACGATTTCCACGCCTGCCGAAGCGCGAAAGCAAACCCGGCGGCATTGGCTGGAGGCCGTCGCTGCCTCGCTGGTCCTGGCTTGTATCCCGCTGGTGACCTTGTTCGCTTACCTGAAAGGTTAAGCCTTCGTGGGCCTGCCACCGCAACGTTGCAGTCTAGATAACAGCCCCAAGGCGGCGGGACTCAAGTCTTTTGGTGCGAGCGAACTCCCTCGAGAGGTAGCGGCCGGAAGACTCCCCACGGGCACGCTACAGTGGTAGACGCACACCCTTGCAGTATTAGCGCAGGGGTTTGACCTGGCCCGGCGGCAGATCGCGAGTGTGCAATTTCTTGCATATTCATTTACTGCCGACACAACCTGCCGCCAGCCAAGCACTTAAGAAAATGAGAGCAAAGGCGTTGCACAATCCTGGCGTGGTGGCTCTGGCACAGAACGTGCTCAAGCAGTAGTGAACCGAAAATTCTTAAGGTGTGGGGCAGCAAAACACTCCAAATGTCTACTAGAACAATTCGCCTGTTAACAGACGATCTGGGTGCCATCGATATTGCCGACGAGCGGGTCTCGTCCGCGGATGCCTCCGACTATGGATTGGCGGACGAAGCGTCCTTTACGCGGATGGTGGTCTTGGAGCGGAAGCGGACGGAGCGCTCCGCCCGCCCGTTCTTGCTGATGCTGGTCCAGGGACAAGGGTCGCTGCGCCCCGCGAACGGCACCCGCGAGTTGCTACAGAGACTGGTATTCGCGCTGAAGAATTCCACCCGCGAGACGGACTCGGCGGGCTGGTACGAGAACGAGCGCACCATCGGAGTGATTTTCACCGAGGTCGGTGCCGCCGATGAGAGCATCATGGCGACCATCCTGGCCAAGGTCACGAAGAGTCTCCGAAGCCAGCCCAGTACGGAGCAGATGGCCCATCTCGAAATCTCTCTCTATCGCTATCCTGACGGCGACCAACCGCCCCAGCATCTCGACCACCTCGCCCTTTATCCGGACCTGCCGCGCCGGGATGCCAAGAATAAGGGGGCGCACTTGCTCAAGCGTGCCATGGACATCGTCATCAGCGCCCTGCTCCTCGTGTTCCTGTCCCCGCTGTTCTTAGCCATTGTCTTGGCCATCAAACTGACGTCGAAGGGCTCGGTGCTCTTCCGGCAGGAAAGAGTCGGGCAGTACGGGATTCCCTTCACGTTTCTTAAGTTCCGGTCCATGTATGTCAATAGCGACCCCCATATTCATCACGAATATGTCTCCAAGCTGATCTCGAGTGGGAAGGGGTCGAATGGCCAAGGCAAGAGCGATTCGGGTGTATACAAGATCACCGAAGATCCCCGCGTCACCTCCATGGGCAGGGTTCTGCGCAAGAGCAGTCTGGATGAACTCCCGCAGTTGTGGAATGTCCTCAAAGGCGAAATGTCCCTGGTTGGCCCGCGGCCGCCGGTGCCCTATGAGTTTGAGCGTTACGACATCTGGCATCGGCGCCGGGTCCTCGAGGCCAAGCCCGGGATCACCGGGCTGTGGCAAGTGACTGGGCGAAGCCGGACCAGCTTCGATGACATGGTTCGCCTCGACCTCAGATACGTCAGCAACTGGTCCATTTGGCTAGATCTGAAGATCCTGCTAGAGACCCCTTGCGCCGTTCTTTCCGGCGAGGGCGCCTATTGAGCGCCTGCGACCCAATGTCAGCTCCCCTGCTCCGTTCTTAGTCCGCCAAGGCGTGACTCAGTTCACAAGCAATTACTCCAAGTTCGCCACTCTCCGCTGTTCGGCCGGACGCCGCAGCGGAGTAGGCCACGAAGTCCATACCCTTTTGTGAGGAGGCCCAAGGCCGTGAAAGAAAATGGGAAGATCGTTGTCGTCGGACTCGGAGAGGTGGGGAAACCCCTTCTCGACCTCTTTTCCAAGCACCACGACGCAGTCGGCGTTGATGTCTCCCCTCCTGTCGAACCGATCGGGAGGGTCGATTTCCTGCACGTCTGCTACCCGTTCGAAATCCAAGACTTTGTGGGTGAGACCGCCCGATACATCAAGCTTCTTGCGCCCACACTGACGATCATCAACAGCACCGTGGGGATCGGGACGACGCGAGCGGTGGCTGCGCGGACCGGCGCCGCCGTGGTGAATAGCCCGGTGCGCGGCAAGCACAAGTGCATGCTTGAGGAGCTCGGGACCTACACCAAGTTCGTGGGCGCGTTGGATCCCGCGACGGGAAAGCGTGCCGCCAGGCATTTCGAGTCTGCGGGCGTGAAAACGAAGGTTCTGTCGTCTCCAGAAGCGACCGAGCTGGCCAAGCTCACCGAAACGACGTACTTCGGCCTCATGATCGCCTGGGCGCAGGAGGTGGAAAGATACTGTGATCAGTTGGGCCAGGATTACGACGACGTCGTCTCCTTCTACGAAGAAATAAAATACCTTTCTCCCGTCAAGTACTTCCCGGGGGTCATCGGCGGTCATTGCGTCATGCCCAACATCGAGATCCTGCGCAAGCTTGATGATTCAGTGGTCCTCGAAGCCATCCGGACCTCCAACAAGATGAAGATTGAGCGGGAGGCCCGCCGAGCCGAGACCGCCGAGGGGGGGGAGGCCGTCGGGGCCGCCGCAAGACGATTCACCTGACCTCAGCGGCACGAGTGATTCCTGAAAGTTTAAGTGTCCAACCGTATGAAGATCTCAAGGCAGGAATTTGGTTCCACTTCGGATTGTCCCAAGACCGCGCATCTTGCGGATGCTTCTGGGCCTCTCCCTGCACCTGCTCCGGATCCCGTGGCCCCAGCCAACTCGCGCCTGCGGGGAAAGCGGGTGGCGATGGTCACGTTCTCCCCTTACCCGGCTGATCCACGGCCGCGCCGCGCCGCTGACGCGCTTCTCAGGGAAGGCATGAGCGTGGACCTGATCTGCCTGGGAGATGACAAGGCTCCGAAGCGCGAGGCATTGAACGGCATTGAGGTTCTGCGTATCCCGATCACACACCGTCGTGGCGGCAAGCTTGCCTATGCCTACCAGTATTCCGCGTTCATCCTGATTTCCTCCATCGTCCTGGCTCTGCGCTCGTTCACCCGCGGCTATGACTTGGTCTACGTGCACAACATGCCTGACATCCTGGTGGTGTGTTCGTTGATCCCGAAGGCATTGGGAGCCAAGGTGATCCTCGATCTCCACGATCCGATGCCGGAACTCATGATGACGATATTCAGCCTCGATAAAGAGAGCCGGAGCGTTCGGCTCATGAAGCGGCTCGAAAAGTGGAGCATCGCATGCGCAAATGCCGTACTTACCGTCAACGTCACGTGCAAGCGGATCTTCGCCTCGCGCAGCTGCCATCCCGACAAGATCGGCGTGGTGATGAATTCTCCAGACGGGGACATCTTCCCATTACGGTCGTCACGCGCACAGGCCTCCCGCCAGCCAGCTAGCAAGCAGCGTTTCGCGATCATGTATCACGGGTCATTGGTCGAACGGAATGGCCTGGATTTGGCTGTCGACGCGCTGGCACGGGCACGAGAGGCCGTTCCTGCCGCGGAACTCAGGATTTACGGTCCCAAGACGCCTTTTCTTGAACGGGTATTGGAGGCAGCCCGCAACCGGGGCCTGCAGGAAAGCCTGCGCTATCTCGGACCGAGGCGTCTGGAGGATCTGGTCCGCGAGATCGAAGACTGCGATGTGGGCGTCATTCCGAACCATCGGAATGCATTCACGGAGATCAACACGCCGACTCGCATTTTCGAGTATCTGGCCCTGGGGAAACCGGTGATCGCTCCCCGCACGCCAGGCATCCAGGACTACTTCAGCAACGGGTCGTTGCTTTTCTTCGAGCCCGGCAACGCGGATGAACTGGCGCAGAAGATCGAATATGTGGCTTCCCATCGCGGCGAAGCCATTGCGATCGCGGAGCGAGGGCAACAGGTGTACCTGGCGCACACCTGGCACCAGGAGAGGCAGACCCTGGTGAATCTGGTGGGCGACCTTCTTGCGGGGCCCCGGATTGCACCCGAAGGTGTTGCAGCCAGGTCGTAGCGCTCAACGGTATCCGAGAGATTGCTGGCATGATCGGCGTCATTGCAAATCCGTCGGAACACGCCGTGGTCCGTGAGTTCTTTGAGCTGTTCAAGACTCCGTGGGAGTTTTATCGGAGCGATCGGCAGTACGACGTCCTGCTTTGCGCCGGGGATTGCGCGTTGCCCGAACACCACGCGAAGCTGGCCATCATCTATGCCGGCCAGGGCCTCCCGTCTGACGCTGAAGACGGGATCCAGATCGCTTCCCAGCGAAAAGACCCCTGCATCCTTTCGTACCGAGGGTCCCGGATCCCCATCTATGGAAGCAGCATCGCCTTTGGAGAAAATGCTGCCGGCGACCTGAGGGATGAAAGCTCCCACCAGCCGGCGACGTATGTGCACCAGTCCAACGGAAGGGTGTTGGCGCGCATCGGCTACGATCTTTTCCGCGAGGTCCGCACTTTGCTGACGGTGGGCCAGCCCGCCGTCAACGCCAGTCTCCCTGCAATGGAATTACATATCGCTGTCTTACGAGACTTGATCAGTGCGAGCGGCGCTCCTCTGGTCGAGATCCCGCCGGTTCCAGATGGTTATCGTTTCATTGCATGCTTGACGCACGATGTGGATCATCCCCGGATTCGCCCGCACAAGCTTGACCACACGATGTTCGGGTTCCTGTACCGTGCCATCCTCGGCTCCCTGTTCAAGGTGCTCCGGAGGCGGGCGCCCTGGCGTCATCTCCTGGCGAATTGCGTGGCGGCCTTGAAATTGCCATTGGTTTATCTGGGTCTGGCAAAGGATTTCTGGTCCGGGTATGATCGGTACACGCTGCTGGAAGGTGGAGCGCGGTCGACGTTCTTCGTGATCCCCTTCAAGGGCCGTCCAGGGCGCAGCGGGCGTGGCTCGGCGCCCAGTCGCCGCGCTTCCCGCTCTGGCGCCGCCGACATCTCCCATCACATCCGAACCTTGACGACCGCGGGCTGCGAAGTCGGGCTGCACGGGATCGATGCGTGGCTTGACAGTTCCAGCGGAAGTGAGGAACTGGGACAGATTCGCCAGATAACGGGGATGCGAGACGTCGGTGTACGAATGCACTGGCTGTATTTTGATGAACAGTCACCCGTGATCCTGGAGCAGGCGGGGGCTGACTACGATTCAACCGTCGGCTATAACGGGACGGTCGGGTATCGCGCGGGCACGACCCAAGTGTACCGACCGCTGGGAGCTGCCCGGCTGCTTGAGTTGCCACTGCACGTGATGGACACGGCCTTGTTCTACCCCAGCCACCTGGGTCTGTCCCCCGCGGAAGCCAGCGACCGGGTCGGCAAGATCATCGATAACGCGGTCCGGTTTGGCGGCAGTGTCACCATCAACTGGCATGACCGCAGCATCGCGCCGGAAAGATTGTGGGGCGATTTTTATGTGCAGCTGGTTGATGAACTGAAGCAACAGGGGGCCTGGTTCGCGACCGCCGCCGAAACCGTGCAGTGGTTTCGCAAGCGCAGGTCGGTGACGTTCGACGATGCCACTTGGGAATCGGACGCGCTGCATGGGAAGACCGCCGTAGATGTCGGCGGGGGTTTGCTTGGTTTGCGTTTACGGGTCCATAATGCGCCAGAGCCGTGCCCGACCGTCGCGATCGGCGCGTCCGCTTCAGCGCGCACTCGCGACCTCAGTCTGAACCCCAGCGATGCCTGCGTGGCTCTCTCGGGTGCGGAGGGAAAAGGACCAGTTCCGGCAAATGAGAGCGCGGAAGTCCGGCAGAGGTTGTTTTCCTGACCTGATCACCAACAGTCGCGCGCGTCACGTCCGAGCAATAGCTACAAGGGTACCCACGCGAGAAGACCCACATCGACTCCGCCTGAACCCGCAATGACTCTGGATTCCCCGTCAAGAATACTTTTGGACAGCCTATAAATGCCCCCTGCAGTCGCCACCGCCCTTTGTAGCCTTGTGGTCCTGGGACTTTTTTGGCTCGACCGGGATCAGAAGACCCGGACCTCGATAGCCCTTTGGCTTCCCGTGATCTGGGTGGGGCTTGCGTGTTCGCGATCGGTGTCCCAGTGGCTATGGATGGAATCGGCGCAATCAGCCGAGCAGGTACTGGAAGGGGACCCGGTCGACCGGCTGGTATACACGGCCTTGTTGGCCGCGGGGTTGATCGTGCTGATCAGCAGAAAGCAGCGGGTTGTGAGGGTCCTGCAAGCGAATGGACCGATTCTCTTGTTCTTCTTTTACTGCGTCACCAGCCTACTCTGGTCCGACTACCCCGATGTGGCGTTCAAGCGTTGGATCAAGGCTTTGGGCGATTTTGTCATGCTCCTGGTCGTCTTAACCGACCGCGAACCGTCCGCCGCGTTCAAGCGGCTCCTGGCGCGGGTGTCTTACGTCCTGATCCCCTTTTCTATCGTGTTCATCAAGTATTACCCCGAGCTCGGGACGGGATACAGTCCCTGGGGCGGGCCTCCAACCTACACAGGTGTCACTACCAACAAGAACACTCTAGGGGTGATCTGCCTGTGCTTCGGACTGGGAGCCTTGTGGCGCTTTCTCGCTATCTACAAGGACCGCGAGGTCAGCGGCCGCACCCGGCAGTTGATAGCCCAAGGGGCCCTTTTGGCAATGGCGCTCTGGCTCTTCAGGACCGCCAATTCGATGACCTCCCTATCCTGTTTCCTGATGGCGAGCATCTTGCTCGTGACGACGACCTTTTGGGCTTCCATGCGGAGGCCAGCGATCCTGCACCTTGTCATTGCAGCCATGCTGGCCGCTTCCGTCTCGGTCCTCTTCCTCGGCATCGGCCAGGGCGTCCTGGAGACCATGGGACGGAACCCGACGCTCACGGACCGGACGGAGGTATGGGCGCTGCTCCGCAGCCTGGTGCAAAACCCGCTCTTGGGGACCGGCTTCGAGAGTTTCTGGCTCGGGCCGCGACTCGTGAAACTGTGGAGTGTGTACTGGTGGCACCCGAACGAGGCTCACAACGGTTACCTCGAGATATTTCTGAACCTGGGGTGGGCAGGACTGGTTTTGCTCGCGTTGGTCCTGGTGACGGGGTACCGGACAGTCGTCTCCGCGTACCGCCGCAATCTCCCCATGGGCAACCTGCGACTGGCGCTTTTCGTGGTTGGGATCGCTTACAATTTTACCGAGGCAGCGTTCTTCAAGATGCTGGCCCCGGCATGGATCTTCTTTCTCCTTGCGATCGTCAGTGTTCCCGCGGTCGCCTACCGCAAACTCCAGCCAACACCGCAGAGCTTGTCTGAACATCACGCGCCGCTGACTCATGAGCACGCCCCGTCAACATTGAGCGAGGAGATCGTCTGAAGCTCTTCGGCGCGAACGGCAATGTATGGTGACCCAAGTGCAAGTGACGGTTCCGCCCGCTGAGACCCGCAGTGGCGATAACGGCAATGTGGCGCTGACTGCACCCGGCGAGATCGAAGTGGCATTGCTCACCGGCGGCTTCGACAAGCCGTACGCTTTTGGCCTGGCAATGGTGCTGGCTGCACAAGGTGTGTCCCTGGATATGATCGGCAGCGACGCGGTGGACAGTCCTGAGCTGCACACGACTCCCAGGCTGAGCTTCATGAATCTGCAGGGAAGTCAGCGGGATGCCAGTCTCGCGGTGAAGATATCGAGAGCGCTGGTCTTCTATGCCCGGCTCATCCGATACGCCGCGGTCGCCCAGCCGAGGGTCTTTCATATCCTGTGGAACAACAAGCTCCAGTTCCTGGATAGGACCCTGCTGATGCTTTACTACAAAGCACTGGGAAAGAAGATCGTCTTCACCGCGCACAATGTCAACGCAGGGAAGAGGGACGCCAACGACTCGCTGCTCAACCGCATCACTTTGAGGGTGCAGTACCTGCTTGCCGACCATATCTTCGTCCATACCGAAAAGATGAGGCAGGAGCTGCTCCAGGATTTTGGCGTTCGCGAAGAAGCAGTCTCCGTCATCCCTTTTGGGATCAACAATTCGGTTCCGCACACGGATCTGACTCCTGGCGAAGCCAAGCGGCGCCTGGGCATCACGGGCGATCAAAGGACGATCCTGTTCTTCGGCGCCATCCGGCCTTACAAAGGGCTCGAATACCTGGTTGAGTCTTTTCTGCGGCTCGCGACCACCCATCCGGAGTATCGGCTCGTCATCGCTGGTGATACAAGGAAGGGAGCTGAGAACTACCTGGAGAAGATCCAACGGACGATGGACTGCCACCCCAATCGAGCGCAGGTGATCCAGAAGATCCAATACATTCCGGATGAAGAGACGGAGCTGTATTTCAAAGCCGCCGATGTCCTGGCACTGCCGTATACGCACATCTTCCAGAGCGGCGTACTTTTCTTGGCGCACAGCTTTGGCCTGCCTGTGGTCGCGGCCGACGTTGGTTCCATCAGTGACGACATCATCGAGGGCCGGACAGGTTTTCTCTGCAGACCGTGCGATGCGGCCGACCTGGCCAGGGCAATCGAGAAGTATTTTGAAAGTGACCTATTCAAGACTCTGGACTGGCGGCGGCAGGAGATACGGGATTACGCGAACGCACGGCATTCGTGGGACATCGTTGGCGAGATAACCCGAAGCGCGTATGCAGAACTGTTAGAGGGGGGTAATTAGGTCATGAAGCCTTTGGTGTCGATTCTCATTCCCGCGTACAACTCGGAGAAATGGATCGCGGACACGATCCGCTCAGCGATGGCGCAGACGTGGCCGCGCAAAGAGATCATCATCGTTGATGACGGATCCACCGATGGCACGCTGGCAGTAGCGAGGCAGTTTGAATCGGGTGCGCTGCGCGTTTTCAGGCAGCAAAACCAAGGTGCTGCGGCAGCTAGAAACACGGCCTTCTCGCTCAGCCAGGGAGACTACATTCAATGGCTGGATGCCGATGATCTGCTGGCTTCGGACAAGATCGCCAGGCAAATGGAAGTGCTCGAACCGGAGGGAAGCCGGCGGATACTGCTGTCTTCATCCTGGGGACAGTTCATGTACAGGCCCTATCGGGCGCGGTTCATTCCCACTCCCTTGTGGTCGGATCTGTCTCCTGCCGAATTCTTGCTGCACAAGCTGGGGCGAAGGGTGTTCATGCAAACGGCCGTATGGCTCGTCAGTCGCGAGTTGGCCGAAGCCGCGGGCCCGTGGGACACCAGCATGATCTCGGACGACGATGGAGAGTACTTCTGCCGCGTTCTCATGGCCAGCGAACGCGTGCGATTCGTGCCGGAAGCGAGAGTGTATTATCGGTGCGTCGGGTCCATGAGCTTGAGTTATGTCGGCCGATCCAACCGGAAATTGGATGCCCTGTGGCATTCCATGCGGTTGCACATCGGCTACCTGCTGTCGCTGGAGGACAGCGAAAGGGCCAGAGCAGCCTGCCTCAAGTACCTGCAGAATTATCTCATCGTTTTTTTCCCCCTGCGGCCCGACATTGTTGAACAGATGCAGCAGACCGCCAAGGATCTGGGAGGGCAACTGGGGAGGCCGCGGTTGCCGTGGAAGTACTCCTGGATCAAGGAATTTGCCGGCTGGAATTGCGCTAAACGTGCTCAGCTGCTTCTGCCGCAGGTCAAGTGGTCGTTGATACGCTTCTGGGATAAAATGGCTTTCCGCATCGAAAACCGCAGATTGGGGCAAGTCAATCCAGCAGCATGAACATGGTTACCCCAACCGGCCATACCCAAAAAGACCAGCCGATACGGACTTTGCCCGCGAATCCCTGCTGTACTTTTTGCGCTCCCCGACTGCACCTTCGTGCCTTGCTCTGCTGGCCTGCCCTGCTAAAGTACCGGGAAGGACGCTTTACAGTGAAAGCATCGGGCTTCAAAGCGGGGCTGAGCAGGTGGGAAGCGTGGCGAGGCGCAGTCGCAGCGACTCGACGGATGGTGGATTTGTTGGGGGGCGTCAGCGAGGTAATATGACACGCAAATCCCGGTTCATCTTCCCCCTTATCGTGCTCTGCTTTTGTCCGCATGCTCAGCGTTACGCCGCCGCTGCTACGGTCGCTGCGGCGTCCTGTTCGTCCTCCGATGTGCAGGCCGCCATCAATTCGGCCTCGAGCGGCGATACGGTAGCGGTGCCTGGTGGCACGTGCACATGGGCATCCGCGGTCACCATTCCCAACACCATGGGGATCACAATAGCCGGAGGAGATGGCGGTTCCACCACGATCTCGGGCGCGTTCCAACTGAACCAGAGCTCTTCTGCGGGTTCCAGAATCACCGCATTCATCTTTACTTCCGCTAACGCCATCACGACTGCCGGCTCGACTTCCTCGATCGCCTTCCGTATTGATCACAATATTTTTGCCAGCAGCAACCAGGCGACCTTTATCAGCACCAATGGAAACGCTCCAGGCCTCATCGACCACAACCATTTCACGTCCGACGGCGCTTCCGAGATGATCCACAATCTGGCCATGGGCGCGTCCGATGCCAGCGGCTGGACTGACAATGTTATGCCGGGAAGCGCGAACATGCTCTTCGTCGAGGACAACACCTTCACTTATCTGGCGACGGGCAATCCGGCATACTTCCTGGGTACGTCAGCCATCCAATCCTATTACGGCGCCAGGACCGTGTTCCGGCACAACACCCTCAACAACTGTCAAGTAGACCAGCACGGTACTGCAGGCGCCATCGGGGCACGCTGGTGGGAGATTTACGAGAATACCTTCAATCCGGATGTCCCCAATGCCAACCAGTGCTGCTACGTGGTGCTGCGCGGCGGCAGCGGGGTGGTATTCAACAATCACCAGACAGGGGCGAATCAGGCGACCGGGACCATAGAACTCTACGACGAGGACTCTGGCTACCCAGCGCCCTACCAGCCCGGCAGTGGTGTCAATCAAGACTACAGCCCGGCTTATTTGTGGGGAAACGACTCGAGTATACCAGTGGTCAGCGGCAGCTCCAATGTTCAACCTGGCAGGGACTACTTTGTGTCCGCCACGCAGCCGGCGAGCTTGTTGCGCCAGGAGCTGAACACGGACACTCCAACCACCACTTACGAGTACGTACCGTACACCTATCCGCATCCGCTTCAGACACAAACCACGGCTCCTAATCCTCCGACCAACGTGACGGTCACGGTTACCTAATCATGAAAACCTCCCTCATACTGATACTGCTGAGTTTGTCCGCTGCGGCAGCGACCATCAACGCCACGTCTTGTTCCAACAGCGATGTGCAGACCGCCATCAACTCTGCGTCGAACGGCGACACCGTCGTTGTCCCGTCCGGTTCATGCTCGTGGAGTTCGGTTGCGACATCGAACAGCGTGGGCATCACGCTTCAGGGCGGTAGTGGCGGAACTACGACCATCAGCGGTGCCATCACCGTCAACCAGACCTCATCGACGCTGACCCGTGTGACCGGCTTTACCTTTACCACAGGCGGATCCAATGGAGCGTGCGGCGCCATGACTATCAATGGCACTTACACCTCCGCGCTGGCTGAGATCGACCACAATGTCTTCGCCAATAACACCCAGTCCACATTCATCTGCCTTTACGGCAATGCTCCCGTCCTGATCACTACCAACCAGTTCACCGACGGTGGGGCCAGCGAGATGATTCACAACCTTGCCATGGGACCTTCGGACGCAAGCGGTTGGACGAATGGTTTCACGCCTGCGAGCCCTAATCAGGTCTACATTGAGAATAACACCTTCACCAATACTGACTCGACGTACATTTGCTCAGCTGTGGAGTCCTATTACGGTGCGCGCACGGTGATGCGCTACAACACCCTGAATTTCTGTCAGCTCGACCAGCACGGGACGGCAGGCATGATTGGCGTTCGTTGGTGGGAAGTGTACAACAACACCTTCAACAACCTTGGCCTGAATCAGTGCTGCTACGTCACCATGCGGGCTGGCAGCGGAGTTATTTTCAACAACACCGCTGTCGGAAACAATCAGGGTGCCGGTTCCATCGACCTGTACGAAGAGGACTCTGGCTACCCGGCGGTCTATCAGATTGGGAGGGGTATCAACCAAGAGTACAGCCCAGCCTACGTCTGGGGCAACAGTTCCAATATGCCAGCCGGCTCTGGAAGTTCAAACGTGGTTGAGGGACAAGACTTTTTCGTATCCTCGACCCAGCCATCGAGCATGGTCAGATGCGAACTGGCGGCTGACGGAGGAACAGCCGCGGGCCTTCAAGGCTCATGCCCAACGACCTACAACTACGTGCCTTACACCTATCCCTACCCGGTTCAGAGCGGTGCAAGCGTCCCGGCTCCCCCGTCAGGCCTGTCCGCTTCGGTGAAGTAGCCGTATTGTCAAGAAACGAGCATTTGACGCGTGGTTGCCGCTCCTGGGGTCACGGGTCCGACCGCCCGCGGCTCCTTGCCGCAGGGCGCCGCGTTAAAAAATTCCACAGACCATGAAAAAGACGGCGCTGGTGACTGGCGCAGAGGGATTTATCGGGTCTCATCTCGTGAAGTTCCTGCACGCGAGAGGATGGAAGATAATCGGAAGCTCCCGCTTCCACGATTCCGCTCCGCTTCCCAAATTGCCGGATCTGCGCTTCGTTCAGTGCGACCTGAACAACGGTCAACGGGTCACGCAACTGCTCGCTGAGCACCAGCCGACGCACATATTCCATCTCGGGGCGCAGAGTCTACCCACGGTATCCTGGGCGGATCCGGTCGGGACGTTCGAATCGAACGTCATGGGCTCACTGCATTTGCTTGAGGCGGTGCGTCACATGAGGCGGCCTGCGGTAGTGGTTTCGGCCTGCTCGAGCGCAGAGTATGGCCACGTGCCGCCATCTGCGATCCCGGTTACCGAGGAACAACCCCTTCACCCCTTGCATCCCTACGGCATCAGCAAGGTGTGCTTGGATTTGCTGGCGCGGGAATATTTCCTCGACTACAAGGTCCCGACCGTGAACCTGCGGCTTTTCAACACGACCGGTCCAGGAAAGACAAACGATGCCCCTTCGGATTTTGTGCGGCAGCTTATCCGGATCAAGAAAGGATTGCAGTCGCCCGTCATCGAAGTCGGCAACCTGAAGCCCCGCCGTGCATTCCTCGATGTCAACGATACGGTGCGCGGTTTTTACCTGGCGGCGATGAAGGGAAAGCGCGGCGAGGCGTATAACCTGTGTGCGGCCAAGACGCACGCGATCGGGGAACTGCTGCGGAAAGCGATACGGCTTTCCGGCGTCAAGGCAGAGGTCCGGCCGGCCGCCCGCCTCATGCGGCCTTCTGACGAGAGGGTTATTTTTGGCAGTACGGAAAAGCTTCGCCGGGACACCGGGTGGAAGCCTTTGCGGTCGGTGGAACAGACTCTGGTCTCCATGCTGGAGTACTGGGACCGGGTGATGTGATGGAAGCTACAGTCCCCGGAAGCGCGAGGTTCAGCCTTTCTGCGGTTCTGCTCGTCGGAGGCATGGGAAAACGCTTGCGTTCGGTGGTGCCGTCCACACCCAAGCCGCTGGCCTTAGTCGGAGACAGGTCATTCCTCGAATTGTTGGTTCGCCAACTGCGTCACCAGGGAATCCGCCGGCTGGTGATGTGTTCGGGTTATCTTGCCGACCAGATCGAGAATACTTTCGGCGATGGCTCGGCGTGGGGCGTTTCGATCGAGTACTCCCGGGAGCAGCAACCCTTGGGTACCGCGGGAGCTGTCCGTCTCGCCCAGCCCCACGTGCGGGAAGCCTCCGAGTTCCTGGTCATGAACGGCGACTCGTTCCTGGAAGTCGATTTCGCCCGACTGGTCCACTTTCATCGCGAGCGGGGCGCGCTGGCGAGCATGGCGGTCGTGCCGGTGGAGAATGCGCAGCGATACGGGACCGTGCGGGTCGATTCCGGCGGCAGAGTGCGGGGCTTCACGGAGAAAACCGGCGCCGACGCGCCCGGTCTGGTCAACGCCGGTGTATACGTTTTCGGCCGGGCTATTTTCGAGCACATCCCCGCTGGCCCGGCGAGTCTCGAGAAGGACGTGTTTCCACGCATCCTTGAGCTGGGGGTGTATGCCCTCGAGCAACGCGGGATGTTCATCGACATTGGCACTCCGGAAGACTACGCGCGTGCCCAGGCTCTCTGCGACCGGCTTTCTGACGCGGCCTTCCGGAAAGAGCAAGACGAGCACGACCACCTGAAAGTGGAAGGCCGATGATGTGGAGCGGTGATCCCGCGCAGCCCGTCAGACGGCTGATCGAAGCATCCAACTCGGTCCAACGTCACGCGGTTCCGTTGTCCTCGAATCCCTGGAAGGTTAGGCACACATGGTAATCACGAGCACTCCGCTTCGCATATCGTTTTTCGGTGGCGGCACCGATTATCCGGTTTGGTACCGCCAATACGGGGGGTCTGTTTTATCCACCACCATCAACAAGTGCTGCTACGTCACCGTCCGGAAACTCCCGCCATTCTTCGAGTACCACAGCCGCATCTCGTATTCGAAGGTTGAAAACGTCTCCCGGAACGACGCCATTCAGCATCCTTCGGTGCGCGCATGCCTGCAGTACCTGGGCATCGATGAGGGTGTCGAGGTCCACCACGTGGCGGACTTGCCTGCCCGGACCGGTCTGGGTACGAGTTCGGCATTTACCGTGGGGCTGCTCCTCGGCCTCTATGCGCTCAAGAACCAGATGCGTGATAAGCATGCACTGGCTGCGGAAGCCATTCACGTGGAGCAAGACCTCCTGCAAGAGGCGGTCGGGGCACAAGACCAAGCCAGCGCCGCATACGGAGGCTTCAATCGCATCGACTTCCAGACGAATGGCTCCGTCGAGGTAAATCGGGTGCTGACCGAACCCAGCAGATTGGAGGAACTCCAGCAGCATTTGGCGCTGTATTTCACGGGGTTTTCCCGGATTGCCTCCGAGATCGCCCAGGAGCAGCTCAAAGTGACGCCCCACAAACAGCAAGAGCTGAGCACGATGCTGCAGTTTGTCCGCGAGGCGGAAGCCATCATTACCACCCCATCTCGCTCCCTGCACGAGTTCGGTCGCCTGCTCCACGAGAGCTGGCAGATAAAGAGGACCCTGACGCAAAAGATCTCGACCGCCAGCATCGACGAGATCTATGCGGCCGGGCTCAGCGCCGGCGCTCTGGGCGGCAAGCTGCTTGGCGCCGGCGGCGGTGGTTTCATGCTTTTCTTCGTACCCCCCGAACGGCGGGAGGCCCTCAGGTCAAGGCTGAAGAAGCTTTTGTGCGTTCCTTTCGGCTTCTCGAAGAGGGGCAGTCACGTCGTGGTGTACGAGCCGGAACAGGAATACGACAAATCGCTCGCGTATGAGCGTTCCGAGGTCTATGCGGAGCATGTCTGAGACTCTCTCTTCCGCCCGACGAGGCGGCTATCGTCAATCGTCTCCGGCACTCGCCGGTGGATCCGGGACGCATGGCTGATTGCTTAGCACAGTACTATGGCTGCCCAGAGCGATTTATTCGCTTTGCCCTGAAAGACCATCTGTTGGCCACTTGGGGGTACTTCCAATTTGGAGAAGGAGCGATCTGCTATGGGAGCTATTTTGGTGGTCAGGCGTCTGAGTCCCCCGGAGGGGCGCTTCCTGACGGCTTTCATGACACTGTGATCGAAGATGGAACAATCTATTTACCATTTGACCCATCGCAAGTAGCCGCCAATCTTCGCGGCGAAGTCTATGCGGATGACTGGCGGAGCAGATCTCCCCTGTCATTCCTGACCAAAATTTACTATTTCGTTCGCCCGGTTCTTTCTCTTGGAGTACGAAGGCATTTGCAAAGATTACATCTGAGGGGTTGGAACAAGCTGCCATTTCCTCGCTGGCCCGTCGATTGTTCAGTGGACAACCTGATGGAGCGGCTGTTGTTGTTGTCTCTCAGATCAAACAACGTGCAACGGATTCCGTTCATCTGGTTCTGGCCGGAAGGGGCTTCCAGTTGCGCCATCATGACACACGATGTGGAAACGAAGATGGGCCGAGATTTCTGTGCGACTCTGATGGATATCGACGACTCATTTGGGATAAAGGCTTCCTTTCAGTTAGTCCCGGAACGACGTTACGAAGTTGACCACGAGTTTCTGGGTCTCATTCGCGACCGCGGTTTTGAAATAGCCGTCCACGACTTAAATCACGACGGGCATCTATACAGAGACCGGCGTGAGTTTCTCGAGCGCTCCGCCAAGATCAATTTCTACGGAAAACAATACGGTGCTCGGGGATTCCGAGCAGGGGTTTTGTACCGCAAGCAGCTTTGGTACGACGCACTGACGTTCTCCTACGACATGTCAGTTCCGAACGTGGCACACCTGGATCCACAACGGGGCGGCTGCTGCACGGTCATGCCCTATTTCGTGGGGAAGATGTTGGAAATACCTGTGACCACGACCCAAGACTACACCCTGTTTCATATTCTCGGTGATTGGTCAATCGATCTCTGGAAACGGCAGATTGGGCTCATCATGGCAAGACACGGGCTTATCAGCTTTATTGTGCACCCGGATTACATCCTGAATGGGCGAGAGCGGAGCATTTACGAAGCACTGCTGGGCGAGTTAGCTCGATTGAGAGCAGAAAAAGGTGTCTGGATCTCGACGCCGGTTGAAGTGGATCGTTGGTGGAGACAGCGCGCAGGAATGAGGCTGGTCGAAAAAGGCAAAGGCTGGCAAATCGAAGGCCCAGGCAAGGAGAGAGCCCGCATAGCCTTCGCAAGCGAAAGAGACGGTCAGCTTGTCCTCACGTTGCAAACTGGAGCAGACGGGGAAACTCACTCTATGTTCAGTGCAACCGCAGCAGGCCGATCATGAGGGGTTCGTCGTCAGGTTGTGATGTCACGATACTGGGCGCCGGTCCGTACGGGCTGTCCTCAGCAGCATATTTGCGAGCGGCGGGGTTGGAGACACGCGTTTTCGGTGAACCCATGGCATTCTGGGAAAATCAGATGCCCGCAGGGATGTTTCTGCGCTCGTCATGGGAAGCTTCCCATATCGCCCATCCCAAGCAAGAGATGACTCTGGATGCCTATCGTTCCTCATGCGGGAACCATCTTTCCGCACCTATACCGCTTGAGCGCTTCATCGACTATGGGCGATGGTTCCAACGCCAGGTGGTTCCAGATGTTGACAGCCGCAGAGTCACAAACATTTGCGCAGACTCGAATGGATTCAAGTTGACCCTGGCGGACGGCGAAGGGTTCACGAGCCGGCGGGTAGTGATTGCTACCGGCATCAGCAGGTTTGTTTCGCGGCCACCTGAGTTCGACAACGTTCCGCCATCTCTTGCCACTCACTCTGCGGCACATAAGGACCTAGGGCGGTTCAAGGGGCAGCGCGTCGTCGTGATTGGTGGTGGTCAGAGCGCGCTTGAATCCGCTGCCTTGCTACGCGAAGCGGGCGCCGATGTGGAAGTGCTGGTACGAGAAAACACGCTGAACTGGGTGGGCCTGCATTCCTGGTTGCATCATCTTGGGCCGATCTCGAAGCTCTTGTATTCAAGCCGGGACGTGGGCCCGGTGGGCCTGAGTCGTATTGTGGCAGCACCCAGGCTCTTCCAAATGTTCCCTCGGCGATTCCAAGATCGGGCCAGTTACCGATCCATTAGGCCGGCTGGGTCAAGTTGGTTGTGTCCCCGGCTCGTCGACGTCTCGATTAGCTTGGGCCGGCGCGTAGTGTCGGTAGCTGCCACAGCGAGCCAACTCAGGCTAGTGCTGGACGATGGAACCGATCGACGGGTTGATCATGCACTTTTGGCCACAGGATTTAGAGTGGATGCGTCCCGATATGAATTCTTGTCGGAAGGGCTCAAATCCAGGCTGGAAACGGTAAATGGTTATCCCGTTCTAAGGCGTGGGCTGGAGTCTTCGATCCCCGGGTTACACTTTCTGGGCAGGCCTGCAGCTTGGAGTTTTGGTCCGCTGCTGTGCTTCGTTTCCGGGACTGAATTCGCCTCGAAGGAATTGGTCCGCGTCCTGGCCCTCAGGAATGGCACGAGGTAACAGTGTGATCAGCGGTTGCGCGGCTCCAGTCAGAACACCCGCCAAGCCATGTTCTGAGAACGGAATTGTTGGGGCGGTGGTCGTGGGCGGTGACTACCAAGGGCTCGGAATTGTCCGTAGCCTCGGCCGTCATGGGGTCCCAGTCTGCATTGTGGACGACGAACATTCGCTGTCGCGTTTCTCTCGCTACTGCAAGCACTTCGTGAAAGTGGACGATCTGCGAGGCGAGCGCAATACCATCGACGGTCTGCTGAAAATCGGGAATCAACTGAGCCTGCACGGCTGGGTGCTGTATCCGACACGCGACGAACTAGTGGCCGCCTTTTCTCGCAACCGCTCGGAGCTAAGTCAGATGTTCCGTGTACCCACGACCGAGTGGGAGAGTGTGCGGTGGGCCTGGGACAAGAGGAATACCTACCGGCTGGCACAGGAGCTGTCCATACCCACGCCCGTTACAAGGTATCCGACGACCATCGAGCAGCTGGACGAACTGGTTGGCCTTAATCCGCCATTCGCCATCAAGCCTGCCATCAAGGAACATTTCATTTACGCCACGAAAGAGAAAGCTTGGCGCGCAGACAGCCACTCAGAGTTGAGACGGTTGTTCGAAAAAGCGGCGAAACTGGTTGCTCCTGGAGAGATCATGGTACAGGAGTTGATTCCCGGCGGAGGTAGCCAGCAGTTTTCTTACTGCGCATTCTTTCGTGACGGCGAAGCGGTCGGCAAGATGATGGCGCGCCGGTGGCGCCAGCACCCGCATGAATTCGGAAGAGCCAGTACCTATGTGGAGACCGCCGCCGTCCCCATCCTGGAAGAGTTCTCCGAGCGCTTTCTGCGTACCATCGATTACTATGGCCTGGTCGAAATGGAGTACAAACTAGACCCCCGAGACTCCCAATATAAGCTGCTCGACATAAACGCCCGAACCTGGGGATATCACAGCCTTGGACCCTGTGCGGGGGTAGACTTCAGTTACATGCTCTATTCGGATCAGATCGGCCTGCCGGTCGCACACTGTGAAGGTAATGCCGGAATGGGGTGGGTACGCATGACGACGGACCTCCCAACCGCCTTCATGGACCTGCTCCGCGGCAATCTCAATCTGAAAGGTTACGTGGGCTCTTTGAGAAAATGCGATGTGGAAGCGGTGTTTAGCATTGACGATCCGCTCCCGGGGCTGGCTGAAATCTTTCTGGTCCCATATCTCGCACTGAAAAGAGGCTTCTGAGCAAGACTCGGACAGGGCATGATCCCATGCATGACAACCGTCGAATCATCGAGCTCGACGATCCAGTATTGATCACCGGATCAAACGGCTTCATCGGGAGCAAAGTCGTCGACACCTTGCTCCGCCGTGGATTCTCGAACCTTCGCTGCTTCGTGCGGCCGTCGAGCAACCAGACACGTCTGCGATCACTGATCTCCGCGTTCCCGAACGCGCGCATCGAGGTGGTGGAGGGCAACCTGCTGTCCCGGGCGGATTGCGCCAAAGCGGCAAGAGATGTGACCGTGATCTTCCACCTGGCGGCGGGCATCGAAAAGACCTTTCCCGGGTCCTTCATGAACTCGGTCGTAACCACGAGGAACCTCCTGGATGCAGCGATGGAAGCGGGGACCCTGCGGCGTTTCGTCAACATCAGTTCCTTCGCGGTGTATTCGAACTGGAACCTCCGGTCGGGACGATTGCTCGACGAGTCGTGCGAACTGGAGAGCCACGCCGTGGAGCGGGCGGAAGCCTACACTTTCGCAAAGCTGAAGCAGGATGAACTGGTCGGTGAATACGGCCACAAGTATGGTATTCCCTATGTCATCCTGCGGCCGGGAGCCGTCTACGGCCCCGGGGCGCGCCACCTCACTGCCAGGGTCGGGATCGACACCTTCGGGATCTTCCTTCACCTCGGGGGGGCGAACCAGATTCCCGTGACCTATATTGACAACTGCGCCGAAGCCATTGTGCTGGCCGGTATAACGCCTGGCGTTGACGGCGAAGTCTTCAATGTGGTCGACAACGACTTGCCCAGCAGCCGGCAGTTCTTGCGAATGTACAAGCGGCTGGGCAAGCGCTTTCGCTCGGTGTACGTTCCTTATTGGCTTTTCTACGCGCTCTCCTGGGTGTGGGAAACATACTCGAAGCGCTCGGCCGGCCAGTTGCCGCCGGTCTTCAACCGACGGCGCTGCGCTGCCTATTGGAAAGGCAATACGTACACCAACAAGAAATTGACCGATCTCCTCGGATGGAAGCCGGTGGTTCCCTTTGCCGAGGCCTCGAAACGGTACCTTGAGTATGTCAGGAGTTCGAGCTAGCTTATGTTGAGAATCGCCATCGTGGGATGCGGCAAGATAGCCGATCAACACGCGGAGCAGATACCGCTTATTCCCGACTGTGGGATTGTCGCGGTCTGCGACCGGGAAGAATTAATGGCCCGGCAGCTACAGGAACGGCTCAACGTTCCGTCCCACTTCACGGAAGTGCGTGAACTGCTCGACAAAGCCAGGCCCGATGTGGTTCACATCACCACCCCGCCCCAGAGCCACTACCCGCTCGGGAAGATCTGCCTTGAGGCGGGATGCAATGTCTATATCGAAAAGCCATTCACGCTCAATATCGTGGAGGCCGAGCAGCTCATCGCTCTCGCCGAGAGCAAGAATCTGAAGTTAACCGTGGGGCACAATGCGCAGTTCAGTCATGCCGCCCTTCGCATGCGGGCTCTTGTCGGTGAGGGTTATTTGGGCGGCCCGCCGGTACACATGGAAAGCTACTACTGCTACAACCTTGGCGACGCCGCCTATGCCAAGGCGCTGCTCGGGGATCCCTATCACTGGGTCCGGACGCTGCCTGGCGGCCTCCTGCAGAACACCATCAGCCACGGCATCAGCAAGATCGCTGAGTTTTTCACCAGTGACTATCCCGAGGTGCTGGTTTTCGGTTTCACGAGCCCGCTGCTGAAAAGCATCGGCGAGACCAAGATCATCGATGAGTTGCGCGTAGTGGTGCATGATGGCGGCACTACGGCGTACTTTACCTTTTCGTCCCGAATGCGGCCCTCGTTGCATCAGCTTCGGCTCTACGGGCCGAGAAACGGGTTGATCGTGGATGAGCAACAGCAGACTGTGATCAAGGTGAGGGGAGCAGCTTACAAGAGTTATTTGGAACAGTTCCTTCCTCCGTGGAGCTTCGCCAAGCAATACATTGCCAATTCCCTTGGCAACATGCGGAAGTTTCTGAAATCGGATTTCCAGGCAGGTTACGGCATGGGAGTCCTGATGAAGTCCTTCTATCGCTCCATCACCCAGGGCACGCAGCTGCCGATACCCTACAAGGAGATCCTGCGAACCTCCCGGATTATGGATGACATTTTCTCCCAGTTAGGCTCGGCGCCGAGCGACACCAGAATCGTGGAGCGTGAGACCGCGCCGTTGGAGTCCAGATAATGAGACCGACCATGAACCATGACGCCAGCCAGTTGCCCTATGTTCTTATCACTCCGGCCCGGAACGAAGAAACGCACATCGACCAGTTAATCAAGTCGGTGACCGCGCAGAGTGTCCCGCCGGTCAAGTGGGTGATCGTGAATGACGGATCGACGGATGCCACGGCCAGCATCGTGCGCGAATATCTGCCCAGGTACGAGTGGATGGAGTTGGTCGATCTGCCCCAGCGCCGCGACCGCAGCTTCGCCGCTAAGGTCCGTGCGTTTAATGCGGGCTATGAGAGGGTCAAGAACGTCGAGTATCAGGTCGTGGGCAATCTCGACGCCGATGTGACCTTTGACGAAAATTATTGCAGCTTTTTGGTGAGCAAGTTCGCTGCCGACCCCAGCCTCGGGGTGGCGGGGACCATTTTCAAGGAAGGCGACTACAGTTCAGCCACCGATAGTTTTGAAGGGCAGAACCATGTTGCGGGCGGCTGCCAGATGTTCCGGCGCCGGTGTTTCGAGGACATCGGCGGGTACGTCCCCAATAAGGCTGGAGGCATTGACTGGATCGCAGTGACCACCGCACGGATGAAGGGGTGGAAGACCCGGTCCTTCCGCGAGAAGGCGTTCTTCCACCACCGGAGTTTGGGAACGGCAGAACGTGGGCGCCTCGCGGCAGCGTTCTCCTACGGCGAGAAAGACTACTATCTCGGCGGGCACCCAGTATGGGAAGTGTTCCGGGTCACTTATAGACTGATCAAACGCCCGTACCTGGTCGGGGGCCTCGCATTATATGCAGGATACATTTCGGCATTTCTGCGCCGTATGGAGAGGCCTGTCTCCGATGAACTCATGAGATTTCATCGCAAAGAACAGATGCTGAAACTTAAGGCCATCTTGAAGTCCCTGTTTGCCTTCAGACGGGTAGATAACTTCGAGGTCACGCCGAGCTAGGGAGCGGGCGGTTGTGCGCGGTACGACCCTCATGACAGACACGCTACCAGTGGAACAAGCCCAGGCTGCAGTAACACGATTCGTCGCGTGGCTTGATCGGTATGGAGAGACTTCATACGATCATCAGAGCTTCTTCGCCAGTGATCTGGGGCGGAGCGCCAAGGCTCTTTATTATAAGAAACCGTTGCTGGGGATGCTTGCGGTGTCTCCCATGATCTTTTGTGAGGGATTCGTGCCCTCGGCGCGACGGCTGTTCTGGAAGCCGCAGAGATTCCCCATCGCCGATGCCCATTACGCCATGGGTTTTGCCTTTCTCTCGCAGGTCTTCGGCGAGGAGCGGTACTATCGCAAGGCCGTCCATTTTCTCGAGGTCCTGAAGGAGACCCGCAGCCCGGGCTACGAACAATATGGCTGGGGGTACCCGTTCAATTGGGAGACAAGAACCGGCACGCTCAAGGAACAGACACCCTTCATTACGACCGTGCCCTATGTTTACGAGGCCTTTCGTGAGGTCTATCGCATCGACGGGGACCAGAACTGGCTACGGATCATGCGGTCGATCGCCCAGCACGGGCTTCAGGACTACCGCGACTTCGAAACTTCACGGAATGGTTCCACCTGCTCGTATTATCCCGGAGATGACTCGGGTGGCGTCATCAATGCGAGCGCGTACCGGGCATTTCTCCTGACAACCGCGGCGGCGGATTTTTCCGACGACGCATACCGAGAGGTCGCCGCGAGAAACCTGAACTTTGTCGTCGAGTCCCAGAATCCAGACGGCTCCTGGTTCTACTCCACGGACGGAGAGCGAGACTTTGTCGATCACTTTCATACGTGCTTTGTCCTGAAAGCGCTGGCCAAGATCGAACTGATCGCCAAGACGCCGGAGTGTACGAGGGCGATTGAACGAGGCGTCGAGTACTATGTCCGGCACTTGTTCGATGAACGGGGTTTGCCCAAGCCTTTTTCCCGCCGCCCTCGGCTGACCATATACCGGCGCGAACTGTACGATTGCGCCGAGTGCGTCAACCTGGCGGTTCTTCTCAGAGGCCGTTTCCCGGAGCTGGACAACAAACTGTCGAATGTTCTTGCCAGTTTGCCTGAATGGCAAAAGTCCGATGGGTCCTTCCGCAGCCGGCAGCTTCTTCTCGGTTGGGACGATGTCCCCATGCACCGCTGGGCCCAGTCACAATTCTTTCGAAGCCTCTGTTTCTTGCTCTATTGCAATACTAACAACTCCAAGCTTGCATCTTGCCAACGGAAGTAGGCCAACTTATGTGCGGGATTTGCGGACAATACAACTTTGGGAATCGAGCTCCGGTGCTCCGCCGGAACATCGAAGCGATGGCGCGGAGCCTGGTCCACCGGGGGCCCGACGACGAGGGTTATTACGTCGCAGGACCCCTAGGATTCGGTTTTCGCCGGTTATCCATCATCGATCTTGAGGGCGGCCACCAGCCCATGTCGGACCAAGAGGAGTCCGTCTGGGTCGTCTTCAACGGCGAGATCTACAATTTCCCGGAACTCAAGCGCGAACTGGAAGCGTTCGGACACGTATTCCGGACTCTATGCGATACCGAGGTCATCATCCATGGGTACAAACAGTGGGGCGATGAGGTCCTCAATCGCCTGAACGGGATGTTCGGTCTGGCCATCTGGGATGCACGCCGCAAGCGGCTGGTCCTTGCCCGGGATCCATTTGGTATCAAGCTGATCTACTACAAGATTCATGAGGGCCGTGTGCTCTTCGGCTCGGAGATCCGCGCTGTGGTTGCCGGGGCGGGCGAAAATGCCGAAGTCGATCCTGTCTCTCTGAATCTGTTCCTCCGCTATCGCTATACACCCTCGCCACACACGATCTTCAGAGACATTAGGAAGCTGGCCCCAGGGACCATGTTGACGTTCGAAGACGGGTGTCATTCGTTGCGCCGGTGGTACAACTACAAGCCGGTGCCATTTTCGCCGATGAAGTCGGATGGTGAGGCGCGGGAGGAGTTGGCCGAACTCTACAAGCAGGCAGTGAAACGACACCTGCTCAGCGATGTGCCCCTAGGCCTGCTGCTCAGCGGAGGGGTTGATTCCGCGCTGTTGCTGGCTCTCATGAATCTGTACGGAAATTCCTGGCGGACCTACACGGTGGGCTACGGCTCGGGTTTCAAGGACGACGAGTTGGCGGATGCGGAACAGACTGCTGCCCATTTCTCGTCCACTCACGCTGCCGTCCTGCTCGACCGCAGGACCTTCGAGGAGACGCTTCCCAAGATCGTATCGTGCGTGGAGGAACCGATCGCTTCGTCCTCGATCGTCCCCATGTACTTTGTCTGTGAGCGGGCCCGGCAGGACGTCAAGGTGGCATTGGTCGGCCAGGGCCCGGATGAGTTGTTCGGCGGATATCGCCGGCACCTGGGGGTCAGGTATGGCGGGCTTTGGGGGAATCTGCCGGGTTGGGTTCGCGCGCCGATCGCCTCCGTCATTACTGCGCTGCCGAGGAACGAGACCCTGAAGCGAGGCATCTACTCCCTGGATGTCCCCGAGCGAATGAGACGCTACCAGCATGTCTTGTCTTTAATGCCGGCTGAGGCCGTGGATGGGCTTTTCCGGGACGGGATTATCGGCCCCGAGACCGGCGACAGCATCTTGGCCTGCTGGGAGGACCTTGCACCCCTAACGAGTGAGACCGATGAGCTGGGCGGCTTCCAGTTCCTTGAACTGAGGTCAACTCTGCCGGATGAGCTCCTGATGTACGCAGACAAGCTCTCGATGGCCCACAGTCTGGAGGTTCGGGTGCCTTATCTCGACAAAGAGGTGGTGGAATACGTAGAGAGATTATCGGCGACCTTCAAAGTGCGGAATGGCACGGGCAAGTGGCTGCATCGGCAGGTGTGTCACGATCTGCTTCCGAAAAACATTCTGCGACGGAAGAAACGGGGATTTGCCGTAAATGTGGTTGACGATTGGTTCCGCGGCGCCATGGGAAGCGCCATGGAAAGAGTCTTTTCGGACAGAGAGTCCCTGATCTACCAGTATTTGCGGCCATCGCCGGTGCAGGAGCTGTTCCAGCAGCATCAATCAGGACAAAAGGACAATCATAAAGTCCTGTTCAGCCTCGTCGTTTTCGAGGAGTGGCTCAGGGCCCACAGCTCGCTCTTCGCAGGTGAATATGCCCGTTAATCCCCTGGTGCTGTTTACATCCCTCCGCATAGACTCGGCCCGTCCAGATTCCATGTACAACTTAAGAATCACGGACTTGAGCGACCTGCGCCTCCCGGGCTAGCCACAGCGACTATGGTCTGTTGTGAAGCCTGCCGGCGCAACGTTGGTCGCGCCGTGTACCTGAGTGCTTATCACTTCGGGATCTTGGCGATTCCTAATCGGCATCAAGCCGTTCGGCTGGCTGAACAGGTGCCCTCTCGAGTCCAGTACTGGAAAAGCTCCCTTGCCGTGGCGAACCAGATGTCGGGGCAACCTCGGATGTAGCATAGATACCGGTTGTAAATGTCGAGGAATTCAGGACGTTCTGAGAGTCCCTTCTCCGGATGGGTCACGATCGAGATTAGCGCGCCAACTTCGAGCAGCTTTTGTGTCCTTGCAATCTGGATCTTCAGGATGGCCTCGGCCCTGCGGGCGCGGGAAAGCCCGCGTAGCTCATTGTAGACACGAATCTCAGTCGGCACCGTGATGGGAATCTCGAGAATCCTCGATGCTCTGCCGTTGAACCACAGGTAGTAAGGAACAATTCCCTGGAGAAAGGAAGTGTCGTAGCCTAACGTGGGGCAGGATTGTTCGAGACACTCGAAAAGGTAGTTACTCTTGAGCAACTTGGGGAGTCGCATCCCTGTGGGAGAGTTTGCGGGATCTCCAAGACGCGAGTTCTGGAGGGCCTTTACCGCGTGGTCGGCGAACGGCCTGACATGGTCCCGGTGATCATGCTCGTGGCCGTGCCAACCCACGTCGTTGCCGGATTCCAGGAGAAAGTCCGTGGCGTGATTGTGCTGGTTAAGGATCGTTGTTGGTATAAACCAGGTCGAGCGAACCTGGTGTTCCGCCTCAATGCGAAACAGAGGATCGCGCTCGCGTCGTCGCAGAAAGCCTGCAGTATCCACATCGTGGAGCGACACGAATACAGCACGTTTGCCCGAAGGCCACTGAAAAATCGGGGGGCGCTGCGGAAGGCCGCTCGCCAGAATCGTGTTCAGTAGAAAAAGAATAAACTCGAAGCCGGTAAGTGGTAGCCGCTGGTAGCTGCCCGCCACATCGAGACACCGGGGAGCCCGGAGTGATTGGACCAGATTTGATATGGGACGCCGTATCCCTTCCGGGACCGCATGAATGTTAAAACCTGGAATGTAGGTATAGAGGGGTCTTTGGGAATCAGGAAACCGGAACACCTGAGTGGCCCGGATGTCGAAGTTGACGATCACGTCCTTGTCACGGCGGACCACCAGCGGCAGACCTCCGTCGGCGGTGCCCACGATCACCTCGTCACTCTGTCGCAGAGGGAAGGCGAAGATGCGGGTTGAGAACGGAAAGTTCTCAGAGGAAGCACCGGACATATCGGCGAACTCTTCTGAGAGCTTTTTCGAAGTAATCACCGCCCGGACGGTCCCGTCCGCAACCGCTGGGGCCAGATTAAGCCGAACAGGTCGTGGCAGGCGTATGGGAAGGCCCAGGTCGCTCAAGTCCGAGATTTTTACGCTCAGTTCCATCGGAAAACTCCTGCACTCACCTTCCAGACATCAGGTATTGGTGTCGCCGCGCGCTAAACAATCACTTGCAAAGTTGCCAGGAATGCCGACGGGGGAACAGCAATGGGGGGTGCTGCTGGGAGAGGGCGAAGTATACGGCTCGTGAGCGGTTTTTGCAAGGCCAAAACTGCATCTGCAAGGGAAAGACAGAGCGATGCCGCCGTGGTGCCTCCCGTCAAGAGGCCCTCCAAAAGGCCAGAATCTCACAGTTCGAGTGACTGTCGCTTGCGCGCTAGGTATGAGGTCATGGATCAACTTCATATCAGCGGACGGACCGTAAGCAACTGGTGATAGGTAATCGTGAAATGATATTTTGTCCCGATACAGCCAAGCCCTATCAGCGACCAACATACCGAACTCTTTATCAGCTCTTGACGTGCCGGGCTCGCACCACTCCTGAGCTGTGCGCCATAACGGCTCCCGGACGGCTTCCTCTCACCTACGCCGGCCTGCTCCATCAAGTCGAACGCACTGTCGAAGGGCTGCGCGGGTTCGGCCTCTGTCGCACGGATCGCGTGGCGTTGGTTTTGCCGAACGGCCCGGAGATGGCAGTGGCTTTTCTCGCGGCAGCGGCCGGTGCAACATGCGCCCCTCTCAATCCGGGCTATCGTGGCGGTGAATTTGACTTTTATCTGTCCGACTTGAATGCGCGGGCATTGATCATCTGGTCGAAGAAGGACTCTCCGGCCAGGAAAGTTGCCGAGGCGCGCGGTATTCCCATCATTGAACTTACGCCGGACCTCGCCGCGCCAGCCGGCGTCTTCTGCCTGACCGCTGCAATGCAGGGAACGCCAGCCCAGGACGGTTTCGGACAACCCGAAGACACAGCCCTTGTGCTCCACACATCGGGCACGACTTCGCGACCGAAAATGGTCCCTCTAACCCAGTCCAATATCTGCAGCTCCGGTCACGACATTTCCATCACACTCGAATTGACCGAGAAGGATCGCTGCCTCAACATAATGCCCCTCTTCCACATTCACGGCCTTATCGGAGCGTTGGTCGCATCGCTGACGGCCGGCGCCAGTGTGGTCTGCGCCCCAGACTTTGACGTCGAACGATTCTTTGGCTGGATGGACGCCCTCGAACCCACCTGGTACACCGCTGTTCCTACCATGCACCAGGCCGTCCTCGCCGGTGCGTCGGCCAACCATGAGACTATCGCTCGTCGCCGTCTGCGTTTCATTCGTTCTTGCTCCGCCTCGATGCCCCAGCGAGTCCTGGTCGAACTGGAGACGGCATTTGGAACCAGGGTAATCGAATCTTACGGGATGACTGAAGCAGCACACTCAATATCGAGCAATCCACTTGCGCCGTTGTCCCGAAAGCTGGGATCGGTCGGCATGGCCGCCGGACCGGAGCTTGCCATCATGGATACCGCCGGAAATCTGCTCCCGGTTGGTGAGGTCGGCGAGGTCGTCATCCGCGGATCCAACGTCATGCGGTGTTACGAAGACGATCCGGCGGCGAACCAGAGCAGCTTCACCAACGGGTGGTTTCGTACCGGTGACCAAGGCCGCTTTGACAGCGACGGCTACCTTTATCTTACCGGCCGCCTCAAGGAAATCATCAATCGTGGCGGCGAGAAGATCGCTCCGAAGGAAGTCGACGAGGTCCTTAGTCAGCACCCTGCGGTCGCCCAGGCCGTTGCCTTTGCAGTTCCTCATCCTACACTGGGCGAGGATGTCGCCGCGGCCGTTGTCCTGAAGGAGAATGGCGCCGCATCCGAAGGCGAAATTCTTGAGTTCGTAGCGGCACGACTGGCGGACTTCAAAACCCCTAAACAGTTGCTGATCGTCGATGAGATACCAAAGGGCCCTACCGGGAAACTGCAGCGGATCGGCCTGGCAGACAAACTGGCTGATAAGTTGGCTTGGAAACTGCAGACTAACTTTGTGCCGCCCGGGACCCCGGTTGAGACGCAGCTAAGCGACATCTGGAGAGATCTGCTGAAGGTGGATCATGTCGGTGTCCGTGACAGCTTCTACACGCTGGGCGGAGATTCGCTGGCACTGGCGGTCATGCTGACCGCAGTTGAAGACCGCTTCCATACCCCGGTGCCCGTGGACAGCGTTCTCAAGTCGCCTACCATCGAGAACATCGCCAGCCTTCTTCACCATGGAGAGCCCTCGACCGCCCAGACCTCCGCTCCCGGAGCGATTCCCACAAACGCGACTCCGATCAGGGACTCGGTGTTGAGGGGCCTGAAGAACCGCCTTCTGCAATGTCTCGCGCTCTACGTGCCTGGCTTCAAAACCACGCGCGTGTGGCTGCACCGCATGCGTGGCGTGTCGATCGGCAGTAATGTGTCCATTGGCACAGGGGCGTTGATCGAGACCGCATATCCCAGTTTGGTTTCCATTGGGGACAACGTCTCGATTGGAATGCGCGTTCTGATCATTGCGCATTTTCGAGACGCCACCGCGGAAGCCAGGGCCATCCACCAGCACACCGTTCAGATCGAGCAGGATGCCTATATCGGACCAGGCGTGATCATCCTGCCCAACGTGACCATCGGCCAGGGGGCCGTCGTTAGCGCCGGCAGTGTTGTATCGAGAACCGTTCCGGCTCACACTCTGGTGCGGGGGAATCCTGCAATGCCCATTGCGCACTGCGGCATTTCGTTAGGCGGCGGTGTTTCCTACGAACAATTTCTGCGCAACCTCAGACCACTCAAGGACGGTCAGGCTTTATGAACAACATACGCCCGCAATCATTCGACAACGGCGTCCGCGCTCCCGATCATCTCGGGGAAGCAGGAGAAATGATGAAGCGCGAATCGAGAGGGGCACCCGATGAGCAGGCTTACTCTCGGCCGTGTCTGCTGTGTGGAGGCCTCCGCCATCGCGTTGTCTTCAGGGAGTTCGACATAGACATTCTGCGATGCCTTGAATGCCGCCATGTCTTCTCATCCTTCGCCGCCGATCCCCATTATGACGGATTCTGGGGTGCCGAAGTTGCAGACGAGGACCACTCCTATTGGAGGAAGGCCCGCGACAGAATGTATCAGGATTTCCTTACGAAGTTTCTTACGTCTCGTTCGGGACGGATGCTCGACATGGGGTGTGGTCTCGGGTTTTTTGTGAGGAACGTGGCAAGCCTTGCGAACTGGGAGGCGTACGGCTGTGAAATCTCACCAGCGGCTGTGCGGTATGCGCGCGAAAAACTCGGGCTCGACAATATCACCTGCAGCCGACTCGAGGATGTCGAGTTGTCGCCGCATTCTTTCGACATTATCACCATGTGGGATGTGATCGATCATATCCTCCGCCCCGATCCGCTGCTTCGCCGCTGTCACGCGCTGTTGCGCGACGGAGGGATCTGCTTTCTGCGTACTCCGAACGTATCCATCCAGCTCCTCAGAGCACGGATCAACAAACTGGTGAGAGGGATGCAACCCAACATCGATTACATGCAGGCTCGCAATCACGCTCACCAGTACTCGATGTCCACTATCCGGAAACTGCTGGAACGTAACGGGTTCACACGCATCGAGTTCGTGCACCTGCACCCTTGCCAAGATCCGGATGGCCCAACTCTCCAGCGGGGGGCTAGGAACATCTGGTTCCAGGTCGTGCGGGCTCTGGGCGTGGTCAGCAGAGGACACCTGAACTTAGACAATTTGTTCGTTGTCGCCCGCAAAGGAGCGCAGATGCCTTGAAGAGGCGGAAGCGGCCATGCGGCTGTCCGCAACGTCGCTCCTGATTTCAGAAGACACTCACGAAGCGGTTCCCAGAATGATCCGCGAAGTGGCCGTCGGCCGCGGGTCTGCAAGACCTTCTTGGCCGCTAAAAGACCCAAGACCGCCTTCGGTAGTCCACATCGGTTGACCCCCTGGCGCTGTTCACACCGCATAGACTCGGTCGATTCCGGGCCGCCAACCTGATGCCCGACAGCCCTTGGCTCAAAGACCGTCGAAGCCGACCTCACTGGCAAAGAGAATGGGCTCTGAGCGAGAAACTGAGGAAGTGGCCAATTGGCGGAGATTTCAAGGTGTACATCTGCATTGCGGGGATGAACTTCCGTGTCTTGAACCCGCCGCCTCGTCTGTTTAAAGTACCCAAGAGACGTCCCCAATCTCGAGTACCGGGTTCAGAGTACGTGGAATGCGGCCCAAACGCATGAGCTCCACTCGTCCCGCTATTCGCTGGGGTATCGCCAGCATAAACCTCAGTCTCGGGCGACTGGTGCTGCTGGGATATGATGTCGTGGGCGTCAGTGAGGTAAAATGACACGCAAAATCTGGCTTGTCTTCCCCCTTATCTTGTTTGGCCTTTCACTATGCTCCGCACAGGGTATTTCTGGCTTTATTCCTTCAAGCCGCACTGTTGATTGGACTCATGCCGGCATCCCTGGAGGGATCCCCAGCGCTAATTGGCCCATCTGCCAGACTATCTCCCCGAGTGGTGGAGCGGACGACAGTGTGGCCATCCAGAACGCACTGACATCCTGCGCGGCCAACACAGTTGTGCTCCTGAATCCGGGAACCTACACCCTGCACCGCAGCTCGATCGTTTGCTACGGCTACGCCGACGATTACGCTACCGGGGAGCATGAAGGCGGGCTGTGCATCCCCGCGAGCAAGGTTTTGCGCGGCTCGGGTGCCAACAACACCATCCTGAATTACGGAGACGGCGCCAGCATCATCAACATGGGGCAGACCTACCTCAGTTCTTCGAGTGTCGTCTTCATCCCCATCACTGCGGGCAGTACCCAGGGGTCAACCTCGATCACCTTGCAGAGCGCCTCTGGCATCACCGTGGGAAGCTACCTGGTGATCACCCAGACCAACCCGCCCGATACGGACGGCAATCCACTGGTCAACACTACAGGTTACACGGGAAGTTGTTCTGGCTGCGGACACGACCTCACTAACAACGTGATGAGCCAAATCGACCGCGTGACTGCCGTCAGCGGGAATGTGGTCACCTTGGAACGGCCGCTTTATTTCAACTACAATACCTCGCCCCAGGCGTACCGGTTGCCGATGATCGAGAATGCCGGCTTGGAGAACCTGCGCGTGGTGGGCACGGCTGCCTCGGGAACAGCGCTTGAGTTCAAGAACGTCAACTTGGAAGCTTGCGCACACTGCTGGGTGCACAATGTGGAGAGCGACTGGGCGGTAGACAAATCCAGCATCTACTTCTCGGACGTGTACGGCAGCGAGATCTCGAACAACTACGCTTACCAGACGTTCAACCACAACTCCGGCGCGGGCTACATGATCCTGTGCGAATTCCGCTGCTCCGAGAACCTGATCCAGAACAACATTATCGTGCTCGGCCGGCACACCTTCCCCATGAACGGTGGCTCGGGAAACGTCTACGCCTACAACTACATCCTGAACGATTACATGGGCGAGTACCCGAACTCGCTGCCCGAGACGCAGGGACACGGCGCCCACCCCTACATGAATCTGTTTGAGGGGAACGTCTTCTCTAGTCTGGAGTTCGACTTCGCCCACGGCAGCTCGAGCCACAACACCGTTTTCCGCAATTACATCAATTACACGAACCTGAACCCTTCGACCGGCACCAACATGACGGGCGCGCTGTTCGGGATCAACGTGGCCTACTACAACAACTATGAAAACTTCCTCGGCAACGTGATCGGGCAGATCTCGGGGAACTGCTCACCCACCAACTACGAGATCAACGCCAATGCCTCGCAGGGGCCTACCGTTTACAAGCTGGGGTACTACGACGACGGCGGAACCGCTTCGCCAAATTCGGCACTCTCTGCGAAAGTCGGACAGACGATTCTGCGCGGCGGCAATTGGGATTGCAAGACCAACTCGGTGGTGTGGAGTTCCAACGTCCCCAGCGGCAGCTTGGTTTCAACGTATCTTAACGCGCAAACGCTGCCCAACTCCCTGTATCTCTCCGGCACGCCGCCGTGGTTTGCGGGAACTGGCGCGGTCTGGCCGCCCATCGACCCGAGCACCAGCACAAAAGCCAATAAGATCCCTGCTCAACTCTGTTATGAGAGCGGACCGATGAGTGGCGCTGCGTTTAATCCCTCATCTTGTTACGGTAGCGCCGTTTCGCCTCAGCCTCCCGTCAACCTGACGGCCATTGTTCACTGAGCTCTCGGATGTGGCGCCACAACGGCGCCACGGTCCCAGGGTGGCGGGGAGCGACAGGGTGATCGGCTTTGCTGGAAGGATTGCAAGCGATGCTGCCGGGCTTGCGGGCACAGCTGTGTGCGTTTTAACAATGGTGTTTTCGGCCAGAGATAGGCTGGTGCTGTCCGGGATGTTCGTGAGTCTGGAGGGTCCATGAGGGACACCGGTGATTTCGAGCAACGCGTAAGTCGATCGATCCAAGCGTCGATCGCCACCAAGGAACGTCTGCTGGGCAGCAGCGAAGTAGTGGTGACCGTAGCCAAGGTCAGCGAGATCCTGGTCGGAGCGCTAGACAACGGCGGCAAGGTGCTTCTGTTCGGCAACGGCGGCAGTGCGGCCGATGCTCAGCACATTGCCGCGGAATTTGTAGGCCGCTTCGCGTTCAACCGGCCGCCATTGCCTGCGTTGGCTTTGTCAGTGAATACTTCGTGCGTGACCGCGATCGGGAACGACTACGGCTTTGACCTGGTCTTCTCCCGGCAGCTCGAGGCTTTGGCCTGTCCCGGGGACGTTGCTATCGGCATCACCACCAGCGGGAATTCGCCCAATGTGCTTCACGCCATGGCGGTGGCCCGTAAGCTAGGTCTGCACACGGTGGCATTCACCGGCTGCACCGGCGGGAAGCTGAAGAACGCGGTAGACCACTGCATTTGTGTGCCATCCGACCAAACTCCGCGCATCCAGGAATGCCATATCCTTATCGGCCACATCATTTCAGAATTGGTGGAACAGACGATCTTCCATGAGCAGAGCCGCGTTTCTGGATCGTGACGGGGTCATCAACCGCAAGGCGCCGGAAGGCCAGTATGTCACCCGCTGGGAGGAAATGCACTTTCTCCCGGACGCCGCCCCTGCGATCGCCTTGCTCAAGCGAGCCGGTTTCCGTGTGATCGTGGTGAGCAATCAGCGTTGCGTCGCGAAAGGTCTGGTAACGCCGCACGACTTGGAGTCCATGCACCAGCGCATGTGCGATCATTTGGCACGCGCCGGAGCTACCATCGACGCGGTTTATTACTGTCCGCACGAAGTGCAGCCCCCTTGCGCCTGCCGCAAACCCAAGCCCGGCTTGCTTTTGGAGGCATCACGCACACATGACATCGACATGGCTGCGTCGTGGATGATCGGCGATTCCGACACTGACGTGCAAGCCGGCAGAAACGCCGGATGCCGGACGGTCCTGCTCGCGAACCCTGACCGGGCTGGGGCCGGCGCCGCTGATGTCATTGCGCCATCGCTGCTGGAGGCGGTTCACCAGCTACTGCGGCGGGAGACTGCGCGGCTTGAAGATGAAGAACGTTCCGTCCAGAAATAATCAAAATAGTCCGATCGGCTAGACTGCTTAAAGAACAGACCGGGCCCTCGACACAAGCCACCTTCGGGTGGCTTTTTTCTTTCAGGAAGGAATTCCGGCGCAGATCTTAGGGGACCGTGGCCTTCGTGGTAACCGCCGTGCTCTCTTGTCCCTTGGCATCCATGCTGGTCACACGGTAGTAGTACGTGTGCTCGGATTGCACGTGGGTATCGGTGTAAGTCAGGGCGCTGACTTTCCTGGCGATCACAACGTAACGGCCATTCTCCTTATCGCTCCGGTAGACGTTGTAACCGACGACTTTTTGTCCGGCTCCTGCGACAGGCGCATTCCATTTCAGCGTAACAGTGTGTTTCTTCTGCTGCTGGGCTTGCGCGGCCCCTGGAACGAGACAAGCTAACAGCAACAGAACAAGCCCGCTTCTCACTTTCGCCAACCTCCGTGACGGAAGTTTCATTTTACCCTCAGAATCTGCCAGCGAGCACGGAAAATTCCTTCTCCGGACCGCCCTGAAAGGGACTCGCGGAGCACAAAGTGTGGCTGGAAACGCCCACGGTCGGGTGCGATCCGCACTGGGCTTGGATCTCCCTCCCGGACATGTCCTCCACAATTAGGGACGTCGTGTATGAATACGGAAATCTGAGGGCTGCTGCTTACTACTCCATTCACGGACAGGCTCCCTGGCGAACAAACTGCGACGACGCGTTTCTTCTTGCTGTCGCAAGCTCGGCGACTTCTTGATGAGAGACGAGCGATCAAAAAACCGCGGCCAAGAGCTCGACGACATACTGGCGCTAGACTACCTGCCAATGAACCCACCCCGCAAATGGAAGCTGCCGATTTGGACTGGACAGTGGCTAGACCCCATGAATAATACCTGGCGCACAGCGCGTACTCCCGAACATAGCTCCCAATACAACATTGGCATCACCAAATATGGGTCCCGCAGCTTGAAGCAGAATTCACCAAGGCTTGGTGGGACTTCAGCGACCTGCAAGGAAGATGACGCCTACAACCACGCTATACGCCGCACTGACTCCTGCGACCCACTGAAATGCTTGGGGGCGGCGCATTGAAGCACGGAACAGGCCAGCCGCTGCGGCGCACATCACGGTATTCATCAGCAGCATGCCCGTGAGGAAGGTCCCCAGCCCGAGCAATCCTTTGGCGAAGCCTCCCAGGTTGGCGGCAAGCAGGAACAGCATCAGTTGGGT
>Ga0209415_10001357_pt1 | contig 46855 bp, 45 predicted proteins | sample PeaSoiSIISIP2007_FD_187696 | JGI IMG/M metagenome (GOLD analysis project Ga0209415, IMG submission 187696) | Peat soil microbial communities from Weissenstadt, Germany - SII-SIP-2007 (SPAdes) (version 2) | ecosystem: Environmental > Terrestrial > Soil > Wetlands > Peat | place: Germany... | reverse complement strand
CACGGCGCCCGTCAAAGCATCGCGCCTTCCACTCATCGCCCATCTTTCGCTGGTGCTTGCGGCGGGGATCTACCTGCCGGCGCCGCTCGTCATCTGGTTCCAGAATGTAGCGCGTTTGCTCGGGTAAGGACGCTCCGCCATGGCCTTTCTATCCGCACTGACTGATCGCGGCCGGCGCGTCGAGGCGCAGCGGTCGTGGCCGCGTATCGTCGTCGATGCCGCGACCTGGCGGCAGGCAATCGCCGGGCTCGCCGCCGGCGAGGCAACGCTGCTGGGTCTATGGAGCGACGGCGAGGCCATTCACATGGCGCTCATCGCCGAGGCCGAGATTCTCGTGCTCAGCTTGCCGGCTCCCAAGCGCCGCTATCCTTCCGTGGGGCTGTCGCACGCGCCTGCCCTGCGTCTGGAGCGCATGATCCGCGATCTCTACGGGCTTGAACCCGAAGGATTGCCCGACGCCCGCCCGTGGATCGACCACGGCCGCTGGGATGTCTCGCAGCCGCTCGGCGCCCGCCGGCGGGCACCCGCGACGGGCGCCGCTTACGCGTTTCTGAAGGCCGAGGGCGCGCCCCTGCACGAGATCCCCGTCGGACCCGTGCATGCAGGGATCATCGAGCCGGGCCACTTCCGCTTCACGGCGAACGGCGAGACGGTGGTGCGGCTGGAGGAGCGCTTGGGCTACGTGCACAAGGGCATCGAGGGACTGATGGCGGGTGCGCCGCTCGAACGGGCGGCGAGACTCGCCTGCCGCGTCTCGGGGGACAGCACGGTCGCCTATGCCATCGCGTTCGCGCAGGCGGTGGAGGCGGCGCTGGAGCTCACGGTGCCGCAGCGCGCCGTTCTGTTGCGCGCTCTGATGGCCGAGCTGGAGCGCCTCGCCAACCACTTCGGCGACATCGGCGCCATCTGCAACGACGCCTCCTTCTCGCTCATGCATGCCCATTGTGGCGCGCTGCGCGAGCAGGTGTTGCGCACGGCCGACGCGTGCTTCGGCCATCGGTTGATGATGGATTGCGTGGTGCCAGGCGGGACGGCGGCCGATCTGGCGTCCGATAGAACCCGCATCATTCGCAAATTGATCGAGACCGTGCGCCGGAGCTTTCCCGAGCTCGTCGAGCTCTACGACGAGACGGCATCCCTGCAGGATCGCACCGTCTCAACTGGCATCCTGAAGCCGGAGCTGGCACGGCAGTACGGCGCCGGCGGCTACGTCGGCCGCGCCTCAGGCCGCGCGTTCGATGCCCGCCGCACGCCCGGATACGCGCCCTACGGCGAGCTCGAGTTCGAAATCCCGGTGCGCAAAGAAGGCGACGTCGATGCGCGCGTCTGGATCCGCGTTCGCGAGGTCGAGCAGAGCCTCGCGCTCATCGAGCAGATCGTCGGCAGGCTGCCGCAAGGACCGGTCCGCGGTGAGCTCGGTCTTGCCGAAAGCGGGAACGAAAGCCGCGAAGGGCTAGCTCTGGTCGAAGGCTTTCGCGGCGATGTTCTTGCCTGGGTGCGCATTCAAAGAGACGGTACGATCGCGCACGCTCACCTGCGCGATCCTTCGTGGTTCCAATGGCCGCTGCTGGAGGCCGCCATCGAGGGCAACATCGTCGCGGACTTCCCCCTCTGCAACAAGTCGTTCAACTGCTCCTATTCGGGGCACGATCTCTGAGAGCGTGCGGCCATGCGTAAGCTTCTTTTCAAAAGCCTTCTGCAAGCTCCGCTGACGGAGCGGGCGCCGCCGGCGAGCGATGAGATGCTGGCCGAGCTGGCGCGGACGCTCGACCGCACGGCCCGCCGCAAGCTCGGCCGCAGCCTCTCGATCCGCCAGGTGGACGCGGGCTCGTGCAACGGCTGCGAGCTCGAGATCCACGCGTTGAGCAACGTGTTTTACGATCTGGAGCGCTTCGGGCTGCGCTTCGTCGCCTCGCCGCGCCACGCCGACGTGCTGCTGGTGACGGGGCCAGTCACGCACAACATGCGCGAGGCGCTCGAGCGCACGTACCGGGCGACGCCCGACCCCAAGTGGGTCGTTGCCGTCGGCGATTGCGCGCTCGACGGGGGCATCTTCGCCGGCGGGTACGCGTGCGTCGGGGGGGTGTCGAAGGTCATCCCGGTCGATCTTCACGTCCCCGGATGCCCGCCGAACCCGACCGCGCTTCTGCAGGGCTTGATCGCGCTCATCGAGAAGGCCGACACGCGCGCGGGATGAACGGCGCGATCCCCGTGACCAAAAGTCTGGACCGAGAGACAGAAATCCGCCGGTAACGTAATGCGCCGGTAACGCTCGGCGGGCAGCCTTGCCTTCTTAACGAATACAACAGGATAGCTGCACTTGGCGGAGACGGAGGGATTCGAACCCTCGATACGCCTTTAAAAGCGTATAACGGTTTAGCAAACCGCCGCCTTCAGCCACTCGGCCACGTCTCCTCCGGCGCGAGCCCCCTAATAGAGGCGGGAATTGGCGATGGCAAGCGCGCGCGGAGCGGCCCCCGAGAGGCCTGGCGGCGCAGTGCGAGGGGCGGCCCTTGACGGGGCCGGCCGCGGATCGCATCGTTCCCGATCGGGACGTAAAGAGCAATGCAAACAAGCTGATGGCTGCGGAATGCGCGCAAAGACGATCAGCACCTTCCTAGTCGCTCTCCTGCTCGCCGCATCGGACTCGGCGGCGTCGGCGCAGGACTACTGCGTGACCTGCACCCGACCCGACGCCAAGTACCGCTGCATCATCGGTGGCGATGCCAGCATCTCGGCGCGGTCCACGCGCGGACAGATGCTCTGCATCACCCAGCTGGCGCAGCGCGGCGGCCACGCGAGCTGCAGCGTCAGCCGCTCGGCCACGGAGCCGTGCGAAGGCCAGGTCAAGACCGTGATGTTCCCGGCGGGCGAGCCCACCGATACGCCGCCGGTGGCCGAGACGCTCCCGCCAGCCGCGGCACCGGCGGCGGCACCCGGGGCCGCGCCACCGCCCGCCGCCCCGTCCGCGCTCACCGAAGGCGCCCCGCCGCCGCCCGCGGCTCCGCAACCGGCGCCGGCCACAGTGGGTGAATTCGCGCAGAAGACCGCCAAGGACACCGGCGAGGGCCTCAAGAAGGCCGGCGACGCCGTCACCACCACGGTGGACAAGACCGGCAAGGCCATCGGGCAGGCGGCCTCGAAGACGTGGAAGTGCCTGACCTCGTTCTTCGGGGACTGCTAGGCGCCCGATCTCAGTGCGCCGCGATCCATTCGCGTGCGAGCTTCTGGGCGCGCGCGATATCGTCCCGCGACATGTCGCGTGCAATCTCGAGCCGGTGGCGCTTGGCGTCCTCGTTGCCGCGCATGGCCGCGAGGTTGAACCACTTGTGCGCTTCGACGAGGTCGATGCCGACGTCGCGGCCGACGCAATAATTGAGGCCGAGTTCGAACAGGGCATCGGGCGTGCCGCCGGGAGGGGCGTTGTCCTCAATGCCGTGAGAGATCAGATCAAGCCGTGCCATTACGCTTCCCGTTCGCACCTTGGTTGCCGGGAGGGCGGTCAGTGGTGCCGCTGCCGCCTCTCTTGCGCCGCTCCCTCGAGCAGCGATGACGACAATGTCAGCGAGGCGATGAAAACCGGTAAACCGTACGGCGGCGGCGGCGGCGCGGCAGGCGTCCGGGAATGAACGGAGGCGCGCGCAATCGCATCAAAGTGGCGCAATCGATCCGCTTCAAGGCAAGCCGCAAGGGCGCGTTCACGCTCAGGGTTACCGCGGGCTAACCATGCGGAGAAAAGCTCGCTCGCACCGCCAGTCTCACGGCCCGGACTTACGGCCCAGACTTACGGAATAAGCACCACCGACCCCGTCGTACGGCGCGCCTCCAGATCGCGGTGCGCGGATGCGGCCTCGCGCAGCGGAAAAGTGTGATTGACGACGATCTTAACGGCGCCGCTGCCCACCAATTGGAAGAGATCGGCGGCGTTGGCGAGCAGATCGGCGCGGCGCGCGGTGTAGGTCATGAGCGTCGGCCGCGTCGCGTAGAGCGAGCCCTTGGCCGAGAGGATGGCGATCTCGAAGGGTGGCACCGGCCCCGACGCGCTGCCGAAGCTCACCCACATCCCTTTGGGCTTCAGGCAGTCGAGCGAGGACGGAAAGGTGTCCTTGCCGACCGAGTCGTAGACGACGTCGCAGCCTTCGCCCTTGGTGATCTCCTTGACGCGCGCGACGTAGTCCTCGGTGCGATAGTTGATGACGTGGGTGCAGCCGTGCTCCTTGGCGAGCCGCGCCTTCTCGTCGGAGCCGACGGTGCCGATCATGGTGGCGCCGATCGCGCGCGCCCACTGGCACGCGATGAGCCCGACGCCGCCCGCCGCGGCGTGGAATAGCAGCACCGTCTTCGCCGTGCAGGGGTAGGTCTCGCGCAGCAGGTAGCGCACGGTCATGCCCTGCAGCATCATGGCGGCAGCCGTCCTGTCGTCGATGGACGGCGGCAGCTTCACCAGCCGGTCCGCCGCGATGAGGCGCTCATCCGCATATCCGCCGAGCGCGCCCGCGTAGGCGACGCGGTCGCCCACCTTCAGGTCGGTGACGCCCGGGCCGACGGCCTCGACCGTGCCGGCCCCCTCCATCCCGATCACCGCCGGCAGGCTCGCGAGCTTGTAGTGTCCGGTGCGGTGGTAAGTGTCTATGTAGTTGAGACCGACGGCACTTTGGCGCAGGCGCACCTCGCCGGGGCCCGGATCGCCGACCGCGACCTCGTCCCATTGCAAAGCCTCGGGGCCGCCGTACGCGTGGACGCGGATTGCGTGCGCCATGTTGCTCCCTTTCCTCAGCCGCGGGTAGGCGCTTGGTTTGGCCTTGACGCCGCCACGCTGGCCTTCTACGGGCTGTTCCTGCGCGCCGACAAGGGAACGATGATGCTTTTCGACCGCCGCCGACGCCAGAGCCCGCCCCTTTTTCTCCTGCTCATCGTACCGCTGGCGTTCCCTGCATGCGGGGGGCCGGACACGGCCGGGGCAAACTCCGGGCTCACCTGCGTCGACGATTCGCCCGATTGCGTGGATCGCCGCCAGAAGACCCTGCGCTCCCTCGTCGACGACAAGGACCGGGCCTGGATCGCGGCGCACCCGCCGCCGGAGGCGTACGCTTCGGGCGTGCGCCTTTTTGCCCTCAAGAACAAAAAGAAGGAATTGACCTGCGATGAGCTTGCGCGGGGGCGCGACGAGGCCGACAGGGCGCCGGGCGTGCTGCGCGGTCCGGAGGCCTCCAACCTGACGCCGGCGCAGAAGTCGCGCGGCATTCTGCTCGCGAGCGAGGTCTCGCGCGAGCTCGGCGCCGAGATCAAGCGGCGGTGCAAGAAGGCGTAAGCCGCACGTCTTGGTGCAGCGCGGAAGGCGGCTCCCAACAATGCCCTTCACTTGCCCGGCGTCCCGCGCCACATAATGCCTGCCCGGAGTGCTTCCTCTCGAGAAAGACGCAGCCGAAACCATGCACGACTTTGTCAACACCGTGGTCGCTTTCGTCCAGGCCCATCAAGCGTGGGCGGCGCCCGTCGCCTTCGCGCTGGCCTTCGGCGAAAGCCTCGCCTTCGTCTCGCTGGTGGTGCCGGCGACGGTCATCCTGGTGACGATCGGCGGGCTGCTCGGCGCCAGCGACATCGATGTCTGGCCGATCGTCCTTGCGGCCGGCGTTGGCGGGGCGCTCGGCTACTCGGTCTCGTATTGGATCGGGCTCTACTTCAAGGACTCGATCAATAGCTACTGGCCGTTCCGCGCCTATCCGCACATGATGCGACGCGGCGAGGCCTTCTTCGAGAAGTACGGTGTGTTCGGCGTGTTCCTGGGGCATTTCTTCGGGCCGATCCGCGCCGTCATTCCGGTGATCGCCGGCATGTACTCCATGCGCCAGATCCCGTTTCAGATCGCCAACATCTCGTCCGCGTTCCTTTGGGCGGGCGGCGTCATTGTGCCGAGCTTCTTCGGGCTCAAGTGGCTGACCGGCCACTGATCGGCGCGCGCGGCTTCTCCAGCACGGCGTAGGTCGCATAGCCGCGATACAGGTGGGCGCAGCGAAGCTGGAGCCCCAAGCGCGCGGCAAGCGCGGCAAGCTCGGGCTCGAGCGCGGCCCTCGGCTCGACCGAGAACTTCGCGAGCCAGGCGCGCAAGGCGCCTCTGAACCAGCGCGGCAGCCGCTCCTGCTCGCCGAAATCGACGATGTGCAGCCGTCCGCCCGGCGTGAGCGCATCGGCCGCGCGCTGCAGGGCGGTGCGCCACGGCGGGATCATCGACACGGCGTAGGAGATCACCACGCGGTCGAACGAAGACACGCCGAAGAGCCCGTCGCCGGTGAACTCGGTCGCGTCGCCGGCGGCCACGCTGACGCGATCGCAAAGGCCGTTGCGCGCGATCGCTGCGCGCGCGGTGTCGAGCATGGCGTTGGAGATGTCGAAGCCGTAGTAGCGCGCGTCCGGGTAGCGCCGCGCCGCCAAGATGAGGTTGCGCCCGGTCCCGCATGCGATCTCGAGCACGCGGCCGCCGGGAGGCGGGGCCAGCTCGGCGAGCAGACGATCGCGGCCGAGAAGATAATACTTGCGCGTCGCGTCGTAGAAGAAGCGCTGGTAGCGGTAGATCGCATCCATGTGCTCGGCGGCGGATGCGGCAGCGGGCGCCCGTGTGTGTGGCAAGACGCGCCTCAGGCCTTGAGCACGTAGCGGTGGAAGCCGCCGTAGATCGACGAGCGGTCCTTCGCCGTCCACTTCCGGCAGGCCTCGCGATCATAGTCAAAGCGCGACAGCAACGCCTCGGGCACGCGTCCGGGAAGGATGGTCTCCTCGCCGGCGGTGCGGAAGATGACGCGGGCGCCGGGCTTGGCCGTGCGTACAATCTCGGCCCACAGCGCGTTGAGCTGCGCATCGGTCATCCAGTCCTGCGCGTCGAGCAACACGTAGGCGTCGAGGGAGGCCGCGGGCTGGCGGCTCAGGTGCTCGGTGAGGGAAGCGTGCACGACGGCGACGTCGCCCGCTCGCGCGCGCAGCGCCTTGAAGCTTTCGCGCTGCAGATAGGGAGGAAGCGGGGCGCAAGCGCCGCTCGAGTAGCGCCGCCCGAAGGCCTGCCAGGCGAAGTAGTTGTCGGCGAGGTCGAAGTCGCACGCGAGCCGCTTGAGGCGAGCCTCGAGCACGTCCGCCATGCTCGCCTGCGTGCCCTTGAGCGCGGTGAACTGCGAAGGCGGGATGCCGAGACCGAACAGCGCCGAAGGCCGGTCGAGCAGCCAGCGCACGTGCCGCTTCTTGAACAGCGGCGCCAGCTCGCGCTCGAAGATGCGGGCCTGTTCGGCGCGGTCCTTGGCGGCCAGCATGCGGCGCGGGTTGGCGCCGTGCAGACGCGCGAGCAGATGCCCCGCGCCGATGAAGCCGCCGAGCAACCCGTGCCGGTAGATGTTGTTGCTGAAGTAGCCGATGCGCCGGCGCCCCAGCCGGTCGCGCGAGTCCCAATAGTCGCGCGTCGTCTCGTCGAGCTGCGGGCGCAGGTAGGTGAAATAGGCATCGATGTTGGCGCGCGCGTCCGCCTCGCCGAAGAAGCGGCGGAAGGCGGCGTAGTCGGGCAGGTGCGCGAGCGCCGCGAGCTTCAGCTTGTTGAGCGCCACGTGCGCGGGATTGAGATCGACCGCCGTGATGGCGATGGGAGCGGCGGCGAGATAGCTCAGCACGTTGCAGCCGCCCGACGCGATGGCGATGAGCCGCTCGCCGGCCGTGAGCCCGAGGGCTTCCAGATCGACGACCGGATCTTCCCAGATCTGCGAATAGACAAGGCCGCTGAACGCGAGCGTGAACAGCCGCTCCTGGATGCCCTGCCGCGTCGTCGCCTTGTGGCGATGCACCGCCTGGCGCAAGCGGCGATTGCGCGCGCGCCGGAAGGAGGTTTCCTCTGCGACTGCGGCGTGCTCAGTTGCGGCCATCGTTCCCCGCCTCATTCCGGTGTTGTGCGTTTGTTGTGCGTTTCTTGCGCTGTCGGCCGCGCAACCGGTCGCACAGCCCGACTGGCTCGCGTAGGCGACTCCTGTTACGGATTTATGTCAGTGGCTTGCCTTGGCGCCCTCAATAACCTAGAGGAAGCGCAGCCGCGCTCTTCGGCAGCGCATCCCGAGGCCACATCTCAATCACGGTAAACGCCATGAGCCCACGCAGCCTGCGCAACGTCGAGACGCGCAAGAAGAAGAGCCGCCGCACCATCCCGCGCGCCAAGGTGACGCGCGTGCAGGGCAATACCGGCGGGGTGCGCCGGCGGCTCAAGAAGACCGCCAACAAGCTGCGCGGCGCCAAGGCCGGCACAAAAGCCGCCGCCAAGCGCTAAGCGGCGGCAGCGCCCCCCAACCGCCCGAATTGCCATCGTTGCCCGGGCGCCTGGCGGAGCCAATGAGGCTGCTCGTGCGTTAATCTTGACCGCGAAGACACGGATCGGGAGAAGAACGCATGGTCGACGTCCCGAACCAGCGCGCAGCAGCGCGGAGGCCGGCAATGACGCGCATCGCGCCCTTCAATCCGCAACGCTTCACCTCCGCGATCCCCCACTACGTCGCCGGGCGCCCGGCCTATTCCATGCGCCTGGTCGAGCGGCTCGCGCGCGAGACCGGTCTCGGCGATGGCACGCGCGTGCTCGACCTCGGCTGCGGCCCGGGCTCCCTGACGGTCCCGCTCGCGCGCTTCTCCGGCACCACCATCGGCATCGATCCCGATCCCACCATGATCGTCGCGGCGCGGCAGATGGCGGAGGTCGCGGGCGTCGCGGTCGAGTGGCGGGTCGGGTCGTCGCTCGAGCTTCCCGGCGAGCTCGCGCCGCTCGATCTCGTCACCATCGCGCGCGCCTTCCACTGGATGGACCGCGAGGCGACGCTTGCCCGCCTCGATCAGCTCGTGCGCCCCGGCGGCGCCGTCGCGATGGTCAACACCGAGCTGCACCCGCTGGGCGGCCACTCCTGGCACGCGACGTTCGAGACGCTGCGCAAGGCGCACGGGCGCTTCGACGAGTTCTACCGTTGGCGCAAGAGCGGCGAATGGGAGGAGCACCTGAGCGTGCTCATGCGCAGCGTCTTCGGCGACGTGATGCGCATCTCCGTCTACGAGGTGCGCGAGGCCTCCCTCGACGAGATCGTGGCGCGGGCGCTTTCGTTCTCCGCCAACTCGCCGGCGTCGCTGGGTGAGGAGGGCCGTGCCGCTTACGAGGCCGCCGTGCGCGAGGCGATGATGGCGCAGGAGCCTAGCGGCCGCTTCCCCGAAATCGTCGAGAGCGCCGCCATGATTGCGCGGCGCGCGACCTGATGCGGCCGCTGTCGCGGCGCCGGCAAATCACTTATAGCCGAGATCAAGCGCACGCTTCCTAAAGCGCGCCAGCGGGGGGCCGCATGACCGAGGGACACCAGGCGGGCCGAGGGCTCGAGCGCCAGATCGGCCCCGTCGCCCTGCTCTTCACCGGCATCACCGGGATCGTCGGCTCGGGCTGGCTGTTTGCCTCGCTCTATGCCGCCCAGCTTGCCGGCCCCGCCGCCAGTCTGTCCTGGTGCATCGGCGGAGCCGTCGCCGTGCTGTTGGCGCTGGTCTACGCCGAGCTCGGCGGCATGCTCCCGGTCGCCGGCGCCATCGCGCGCATCCCCTACTACTCCCACGGCGGCATGAGCGGCTTCATGGCCGGCTGGCTGTGCTGGATCGCCTATGTGGCCACCGCCCCCATCGAGGTGTCGGCGGTGCTGCAGTACGCCTCCAACTATCTGCCCTGGCTGACGCGGACCGAAGGCGCCGACCGCGTGCTGACGGCGAGCGGGTTCGGCGTCGCCGCCGCGCTGCTGCTCGTGTTCCTGCTCGTGAACCTCGCCGGCGTGCGCTGGCTCGCGCGCGCCAACACGACGATCACGGTGTGGAAGCTCGTGATCCCGGTCGTCGCCGCGATCGCGCTGATCCTGGCCGGCTTTAGCAGCGCCAACTTCACCAAGTTCGGCTTCGCGCCCACGGGCGTCGACGGCGTGTTCGCGGCGGTATCTGGCGGCGGCGTGATGTTCTCCCTGTTCGGCTTCCGCACCGCCATCGACATGGCCGGCGAGGCCGAAAACCCGCAGTTGTCGGTCCCTATCGCCCTCATCGGCGCGGTCGTCGTCAGCCTCGCCATCTATCTCTTGCTGCAGGTGGCGTTCATCGGCGTGGTGCCGGATGCGCATCTGGCGCGCGGCTGGGCCAACGTGTCGGAGAACGTGCCGGGCGGACCGTTCGCGGCCTTCGCCGCCATCCTCGGCATGCAGTGGCTCGCCGCCGCGCTCTATTTCGACGCCGTGCTGTCGCCTTCGGGCACGGCCATCGCCTACATCGGCGCGACCGCGCGCATCAACTACGCGCTGGCCCAGAACGGGCAGTTCCCGAGCCTGTTCCTGCATCTGAACGGCGCCAGCGTCCCCGTGTGGGCGCTCCTGTTCAACTTCGTGCTCGGGTTCCTGCTGTTCTTGCCGTTTCCCGGCTGGGCCGAGCTCGTCGGCTTCATCAGCTCGGCCGCCGTGCTGTCGCTGGCGTTCGGTCCCGTCTCGCTTGCCGCGCTGCGCCACCAGCTTCCCGACGCGAAGCGCCCGTTCAAGCTGCGCGCGGGGCTCGCGCTGTCGGCGGTCTCGTTCGTGCTCGTCGGCTGCGTCGTCTACTGGTCGGGCTGGGACACCAACTGGAAGGTGTTCGGGCTGGCGCTCGCCGGCGCACTGCTGCTCGGGGGCATGCACTGGAAGCGCGGCGACTTCGCCAACCTCGATGCGCGCGAATCCGCCTGGTTTTGGCTGTTCGTCGCCGGGCTCGCCGCGATCTCGTACACGGGCAACTACGGCAACGGCCTAAAGTTGCTTGCCCAAGGCAGCGACACGGCGCTGGTGGCGCTGCTCTCGCTCGGCGTTTTCTGGCTCGCGGTCAGGACGCGGCTTCCCGCAGAGAAGACCGCGGCGCTGATCGCCGCCACGCCGCCCGAGCCCGAGTGAGACCCGCCCGAGCCCGAGTGAGACATGAAAATGCCGCCGGGTTTCCTCGGCGGCATCTTGAAATCAACCTTGCGCGGCTAGCGCGTCAGGCGAGCTCGACCTGCGCGGCCTGCTTGCCGCGGCCGCGGCGGTCGTCCTCGAGCACGAAGGTGATCTTGTCGCCCTCGTTCAGGCCGTGAATGCCGGCCCGCTCCAGCGCGCTCACGTGAAGGAACACGTCCTTGGAGCCGTCTTCCGGCTGCACGAAGCCGAAGCCCTTGGCCGAGTTGAAGAACTTCACGGTGCCATTGATACGATTCATAAGTGTCTTTTCCAGTCGGCGCGATCATGAAGCCAATCGCCGGACGGCACGCCGACCCTCCGGAGTCTCAGTGATTTTGGTAAGGGCAAACGGCCGGTGGCGCGCTGTCTAATCCAAAAATTGAGGGCGCGGTCCACCTCGGATCGCACCGGCACTTCGTATATGCCCCGCGCGGCGCGCAAAATCAAGGCGATCTATGCGCGGTAGCTAAACATTCGGAAAAGATCGCCGGGCGCCTTGTAGAGTTCGGCGACGCGCGCAAAGCCCGCCTCGCGCCCGAGCGCCTGCCAGTCGGAAACGGTCTCGGGGAGATCGCAGGTGCGCACGTGGCGCATCGCCTCCTGGAACTCCGTGGGGCTCAGCGCGGTCCAGTTGCGCCGGCCCGTCTCCTCGAAGCGGTCGAGATAGGCGGCGCGGTGCTCACCGTCGCGGCTCGTAGGCTCGTAGATGAGCAGCGCGCCGTTGGGCGAGAGGCGGCCATGGATTTCGCGCATTAGCGCGCGCTTGTCGGGGGTCGTCAGATGGTGCAGCGAGAGGCTGATCCAGACGACGTCGGTGGGCTCGGAGCCTGTGCGCATCGCCTGCACGAAGTCGGCTTCGTCGAGCTCGACCGCGCACGGCAGGGCCTCGAGGTTGTATCTCGCAAGCTCGAGCGCCGGCGGCGCCAGATCGATGCCGCGGTAGTGCGCAATGGCCGTGCCTTCGAGCGGCGCCACGATACCGCTCGCATCCCCGCACGCGAGATCGACGAAGGCGAAAGGGTGCGTCTGGTTCTCGACGAGGAAGCGGTGCAGCTCGGCGTACGCGCCGGCGTTCTCGAGATGGTCGTGCTCAAGGAACTTGCGATAGAGCTCCCACTGGTGGCGGAAGATGTCGAGCGCGGTCTCGTCGCGCACCACCGCGGTTGCCTGACGCTCTACGTTGACCATCGAGTTCTCTATCGGCCTATGCCTGCAGGCAGATCAAGTGGATATTGGCCGCAGCCGCGGCTTCGGTAAGGGCCCGGCGCGGCGCGGGCAAGCCTGTGCCCCCGCTTAGCCGACACGGCGCGACGCGGGCGCGGGCGCGCTTTTGCCGCGCGCGAGCATCGCGGGGATGTCGGCGGCGGCCCGCGGCGGGCTGATGTAGTAGCCCTGCACCTCGGTGCAGCCCTCCAGCTTCACCTGCGCGAGCTGCTCGGCCGTCTCCACGCCTTCGGCGCAGGTGGCGATGCCGAGGCTCGCCCCCAGCGCCACGATCGAGCGCAGGATAGCGAGCGAGCTCTTGGGCCGCTCCGCCAGCTCCTTGACGAAAATCTGGTCGATCTTGATTTTGTCGAAGTGGTAGCGGCCGAGATAGCTCAGCGACGAGTATCCGGTGCCGAAGTCGTCCAGCGCAAAGCGCACCCCGATCTCGTGCAGCTTCTCCAGCGTCTCGGCGACGCCCTCGCCCTCCTGCAGCAACAGCGATTCGGTGACCTCGAGCTCGAGCCTTTGCGGCAGCAGCTGCGTGGCGCCCAGCGCGCTGATCACCGCCTGGCGCACGTTGCCGAAGCGGAACTGCGCCGGCGAGAGGTTGACCGCGACCTTGAGCCCCTTGGGCCATTTCGCCGCCTCGGCGCAGGCCTGCCGCAGCACCCACTCGCCGATCTGCACGATCAGTCCCGTCTCCTCGGCGAGCGGGATGAAATCGACAGGCGAGACCAGCCCGCGCTCGGGATGGTTCCAGCGCACGAGCGCCTCGAAGCCGGAGATCTCGTTGCGCTCCAGATTGAGCTGCGGCTGGTAGTAGAGCTCGAACTCGCCCGTATGCAGCGCCGCGCGCAAATCGCGCTCGAGCTTGCGCCGCGCCTGCATGCGCTGGTCCATCTCGCGCTCGAAGAAGCGCGAGCTGCCGGGCGCGTCCATCTTGGCGCGATTGAGCGCGAGATCGGCATTCTTCAGCAGCTGGTCGGGGTCGCTGACGTCGCCGGAGCCGATCGAGATGCCGATGCTGATGCTGACGACGATCTGGTGGTCGTCGAGATCGAACGAGGTGGCGAGGATGCTCTGGATCTTGCGCGCGAGGATGGCAGCGGCCGCCGCCGGCTTCTCGGCGGACTGCACGACGACAAACTCGTCCCCGCCGACGCGGGCGATCATGTCGATGCCACGGAGGCGGCGCTTCAGGCGCTGCGCCACCGCCTGCAACAGCTCGTCTCCGACCGAGGGGCCGAAGGTGTCGTTGACCTCCTTGAAGCGGTCGATGTCGAACAGCAGCACCACGAGCGATGGCTCGCCGCCGACCTCGCGCTCGAGCAGCTTCTTGATGCAGTCGTGCAGCGCCGCGCGGTTGGGCAGATCGGTCAGCGTGTCGTGGCGCGCCATGTGCTGCATCTGCGCCTCGATGCGCCGCAGCTGCGTGATGTCCTCGTGCGTCGCCACCCAGCCGCCGTGCGGCATCGGCTCGTGCATCACCGCGATGATGCGGCCGTCGCTCAGCTCCTGCACCCTGGTGTTGCGCTGCATCTCGCGCGCGGACGCAAGCCGCTCGTTGAAGTAGTCCTCGGCCTTTTCTCCGACCCAGAGGCCGTTGGCGATGCGCGCCTCGATGATCTTGCGGAACGGCGTGCCGGGCGTCGCCAGCTCCTTGTCGAGGCCATACATCTCGATGTAGCGGTCGTTGCAGACGAGCAGCCGCTGGTCCTTGTCGAACATGCACAACCCCATGGGCATGTTCCCCAGCGCCGCGTTGAAGCGCATGTTCTGCTCGGAGAGCTCGGCCTTGCGGCAGTCGAGCTCGCTCAGCGCGGCCTCGGCCTTCTCCCTGGCGCGCGTCGCTTCCTGCAGATGCCGGCGCGAGGCTTCGAGCGCCTCCGCATAATCGGTTGTATGGGCCGCGCGCGCGAGCAGCCGGCGCGCGCTCCGCGTCGCCGCCGCGAGGACGACCGTGAGCGCGGCGATGGCAGCGATCTTGATCGCTTCCGCCCAGAAGAAGATCTTGGTGGTGTTGAAATACTCCCGATAGTCGTGGATGAGCGCCGCCGTTCCGTCATGGGCGACGGCGCCGAACACGAGGAGCGCCCAACCGACGGCGGAGGCCACGCCCGCGAACACGATCGGGCGCGGATGCAGGCGCAGGGCGCGCAGCCCGACGAGCGCGAGCAAGAGAACGAACGAGGGCGCCTTGAGCGTCGCGCCGGCGGGAAGATCGTAGGCGTACTGGTAGCCCCAGATCAGCGCGAGGAAGATGCCGATGTCGATCACGTTGAGCGCATCGAGCACGCGCTCGGGCAGCACTCCGGACGTCGCGAGCTGCCAGCGCAGGCAGGAGCTGGCGATCAGCAGCGCCGGGGCGAGCGTCACCCACGCGTTGACGAGCGGCAGGCCCGACATGAAACGGGCGAAGGTGTGCAGCACGAGAACGCAGCCGGCGATCGCCCCTTGCGCAAGCGCGATCGACTGCTCGCCGTTGATGTCGTAATCGCGCAGGTTCTGCTCGAGACGCTGCGACGTGGCCTTGGGTCCGCTAGCGCCAGCTTCGCGCGAGCGCAGACGCTTGTTCCAAGGCATGCGAGAGATCGCCAACCGTCGCTCCCTGGAATTCCACCCGGCCGTCACAGCCGAGCACTCCCGGTGTGGCCTCCATCGAAATTCTGGCATCAATACTGGAGGCCGTTCACTGGAGGCCGTTCACTGGAGGCCGTTCATTGGCATCGACGCTGTCATATTCGGGTTACTTATCCCTTTTTTCTACCTGCCTGTTTTTGCTGCATTATCTATGGCAGACCGGGCTGCTTAATTTTGCCCTGACCAACCACTCGTTGCGGGAATCTACTGCTTCACGCCCTCGATGTTGAGGGTCAGCTCGACCTCCTGAGAGGCCGGTCCGAGGTCGAATTTGATGCCGTAGTCCTTGAGTGGGATGCGCATCGTTCCGGTGAACCCCTGGCGGAAGCCGCCCCACGGATCGGCGCCGCCGCCGACGTGCTCGGCCACTATCTCGATGGGCTTGGTCACACCGTGCAGGGTGAGGTTGCCGGTCACCGTCGCCTTGTCGCCGCTTACCTTCACGCCCGTGCTTTCGAAGGTCGCCTTGGGATAGGTAGCGGTATCGAGGAAGTCCTTGCTACGGAGATGCTTGTCGCGCTCGGCGTGGTTGGAATCGATGCTCTCCGTATCGACCTCGACCTTCACCTTCGAGGCCTCGGGGTGAGCCTCGTCGAAGGCGAAGGTGCCCGAGAACTCGTTGAAGCGGCCGGTCAGCCAGCTGAAGCCCAGGTGCTTGATGCGGAAGTTGATCGAGGCGTGCGATTTGGCCGTATCGATGACGTAGTCCACGGCTGCCGCGGGAGCGGCGGCGCCGACGGCGAGGGCGAGAGCGGCAACGAGCAGCGGGCGCGACAAGGGGGGCTTCATGGGGAGGTCTCCGGTTGCGATCTGATCATGAGGTGGAGGGCGGGCCCGACCACATGCGCTTCAGAATGCTGCTGTGGTCGATGAAGTGGTGCTTCAGGGACGCTGCTGCGTGCAGGACCACGAGGATCATCGTCGCCCAGGCGAGGATCTCGTGCACCTTACCCGCGGGCTCCTCCAAGCCCTTCCAGTGGAGAAGCGCCGGGACGCCGAACCAATTGAACACCTCGACGGGGCGGCCGTCGGCGCTCGAGATCAGGTAGCCGCTCACCATCACGGCAAAAAGCAGCGGATAGAAGCCCCAATGCACGGCGCGCGCGGCGACGCTCTCGAACGCAGAAAGCTCGGCATCGTCGGGCTTGGGGTTGGCGAGCCGCCAGGCGAAGCGCAGCACCAGGAGGAACAGCAGCAGCATGCCGACGCTGCGGTGGATGTCGGGCGCGATGCGGTAGTAGGGGCTGTAATAGTTGAGCGTGACCATCCACAGCCCGAGCGCGAACAGGGCGGGAATGGCGAGCGCCATGGTCCAGTGTGTCAGCCGCGTGACGAGGCCGTAGCCAGCTCTGCTGTCGCCGATCTGCATGGCGTGATGCGAAACCCCGTTCTTTCCTGCGCCCGCAATGTGATTTAGATCGCGGCGGCGGTCCGTCAACCCGTGGGGCGCGAGACGCGGGCATTTGCGGCAGCTCGGGCAGCACGAAAGCTGGCCTGCCGCTATATCGGACGGAACAGCGGAAGTATTTTGCGTGTGGGCAGCCTCTTTCCCCTGCCCCGCTCCCCGCGACGTGATAGCTTTCGTGCAGCGGGACCAATCCGAGCCGCAGACGGCGCCGGCTCGGATGGGCTTTCGGCGCCGCCAGGATGTCCAGGATGTATTGTCATGCGCTTTTCGAAACGGGCGCTTTGCGTTACGGCCTTCATTGCGGCCTTGTTCATGTGCGGCTCGGCCTTTGCCGCGCCGGGCGATCCCATCGGTTCGGCCATCACCGTCGTCAGCATCGTGACGGCATCGCTCGATAAAGACCAGCGCAAGCTCGCCCAGGGTGACGGCGTCAGGGCGCAGGAGCTCATCGCCGTCGACGACGACGGCCGCAGCGAGATCGAGCTGCGCGACAAGACCAAGCTTGCGCTCGGCCCCGGCGCCAAGCTGCTGCTCGACCAGTTCGTCTACGATCCCGATATCGACGGCGGCGCCATCGTGATGAACCTCGTGCGCGGCTCGTTCCGCTTCATCACCGGGCTCGCGGCAAAGCCCGCCTACGTGATCCACGTGCCTAACGCGTCGATCACGGTGCGCGGCACCATCTTCGACGTCTACGTGAAGCCCGACAACACGGCTTGGCTGCTGCTGATCGAGGGCGCCGTCGAGGTGTGCTCGTCGTCGGGCAAATGCATCGTCCACGACGAGCCGGGCAAGCTCATCCGCATCCTTCCCGATACGGTCGGCACGCCCGTTAAGTGGGCCGGGCTGCCCGGCAAGGTGGACGCCGTGTTCGATGCCGCGTTCCCGTTCGTGTCGCGCGCTCCCGGCGTCGATCCCAATCCGATCTTCACGCGCGAGCAGATCGTGCTCGGAACCTTCCCGGAGAAGCCGCGCCCCAAGGACTACGACCCCGGAGAGAAGGGCAACAAGGGCGACGACGGCGACAAGAAGGGCGAGCCGACGAGGAAGTCGAGCAAGGACGACGACGACACGCCGCGCACCAGGACGAAGCACACCGAGAGCACGCAGGAGGTCGAGCACTACCGGCGTCCGCGCCGCGAGGCGAACGACACCAAGGCGGCGGCAAAGGGCCTCGGCATCCTCCTAGGCATCGGCGGCGGCATCAAGTTCGGCGGCAACCACGGCGGCGGGCATAACTACGGCGGCAGCCGGGGCCGGTAATTCCGCTCACGCCATCTTGTTACGCCATCTGGGCCAGGCGGCCGGCAAAGCCCTCGTAGAGCGGCACCACCTCGGGCCAGGCCTGCGCGCGGCAGGCGGCCAACGCCTCGCGCACGGCGGCCGCATCGCCCGCCCGCATCGCCTTTTGCAGCTTCGCGTGCGCCTTGCGCAGCTCGCGGAAGCGGTCCGATGCCGCCACCGCCTCGTCGCCCAAAAGCGCGAATATGCGCTCCGACCGCTCCTTGCCGCGCATCTTCGCGGCATCGATCTCGAGGAACGCCAGCTCCGGCGCCTCCGCCGCGGTGCGCTCGCCCACGACGATCGGACAGCCGTACCGCTTGGTCGTCTCCTCGAGCCGCGAGGCGACGTTTACCACGTCGCCCAGGATCGAGTAGTCGAAGCGCTGCGGCGAGCCGACGTTGCCGACGCAGCACTCGCCGGTGTTGAGGCCGATGCCGAGGCGCACCGGCACTGCGGTCTTCCCGCGCTGCTCGGCGGCTTGCGCCCAGGCCGCGTTGAGGGGCCCCAGCTCCTGCTGCATGCGCAGCGCGGCGCGGCAGGCGTTGGCCGCGTGGTGCGGATCGGCGAGCGGCGCATTCCAGAACGCCATGACGGCGTCGCCCATGAACTTGTCGATGGTGCCGCGCTCGGCGAGGATCACCTCCGAGAGCGGCGTGAACAGCTCGTTCAAGAAGCGGATCAGCTCCTCGGCCGTGAGCCCTTCGGAAAGCGTCGTGAAGCCGCGCACGTCGGCGAACAGCACCGTCACCTCGCGCGTCTCGCCGCCGAGCTTCAGCTTGTCGTGGTTGCGCGCCAGCTCCTCCACCAGCGGCGCCGACACGTAGTGGCTGAAGGCCGAGCGCACGCGGTTCCGCTCCAGCTCCGTCTCGATATAGCTGTTGAGCGAGGTTGCCAGGTAGAGGAGCAGGATCGCCAGCGCCGGGTAGACGGGGTCGAACAGCAGGCCGGCCTGCGTGTAGGCGAGCCAGGAGGCGGCGAACACGCTGAGGATCGCGGCCGCGCCGATCGCGGCGGTGGCAACCGCGCCGAGGCGATAGATCAGCCAGGCCACGGCGGCACCGAAGCCGACGAGGAACAAAAGCTCTGATCCCGTGGCGTAGGCCGGGCGCGTCAGGTGATCGCCCGACAGCATCTGCTCCAGCGCCTGGGCGTGGATCTCGACCCCCGGCACCGCGGAATCGAGCGGCGTGGCGCGCAGGTCCAAGAGCCCCACGGCGCTGGTGCCGATGAAGATATCGCGGCCGGCGATCGCATTCTTGTCGAACGAGCCGTCGAGCAGCGTGTAGGCCGGAATGTACCGGCGCGGATCGGGCCGCGCGAAACGCAGCCACAGCTCGCCGTTGGCGTCCGTCGGCAGCACCGTCGTCCCCACGCGCACGCTCTCGACGCCGGTGCGCTGCCCGAACGCGAGCACACCGCTGCCCCCGGAGGAGCGCACGAACACCGTCGTCTCCTTGAGGGCGACGCGCAGCGTCTCCAGCGGCAGCGACGGATAGAGCGTGCCGCCCACGGAAAGCAGCAACGGCACGCGGCGCAGCACCTGGTCGCGCTGCGGGGTCCAGTTGACGGCGCCGAGCCCCGCCGCGCGCTCGGTGAGGACGGGAAGGCTGCCGATGACGCCGGAGAAACGCGGCACGAAGCTCTGCGGATCGTCGCCCGCGAAGGCAAAGCGCGCGTGCGGCGGCGCGGCTTTGCGCGTGCCCCCGGCTTCGCCCGCGATGCCGAGCGTCACCGGTGCGCCGCCGATCGCGGCGGCGAGGCGCTCGTCGTTGGAGGGAAGCGCGGCGGCCTCCGCGATGATAGGGGCGAACTGCGGCACGTCGCCGAACAGCTTGGCGAACTCAGCCGGCGAGAGCCGGTCGGGCTCGGCGAGGATGAGGTCGAGCGTGATCGTGCGCGCGCCGGCCGCCTTCAGCGCGTCGACGATTGCCGCGAGCCGCGTGCGCGGCCACGGCCACTGACCGATCTTGGCCAGCGAGGGCTCGTCGATGTCGACGATGCGCACGGGCAGCGTCTCATCGAGCGGCCGCGGCGACATGTTGAGATAGCTGTCGAAGACCGAGAGCCTGAGCCGCGCGACGGGCTCGGGATCGGCGATGCGCACGGCGACCGCGAGCAGCAGCAGGGCCGCGGTCAGGATCAGATGCATCGACGGGACGCGCAAGCCCATGCTCCTTTAACTGGCGGCGCGTCGGCGGGCCGCGTGTGGCCGCATCATAGCGTCGGGGCCGGAGCGGATTCCAGCGCGGCGCGAGCTAGGCCTGCTCGATCCAGTCGGCGCAACGCTCCGCGAGCTGCCGGGAGCCAACCTCCAGGATCAGGAAGTGGCCGCGGCCGTGGGCTTCGTGGAACGTCGCTTGCGGGTAGAGCCGCGCGATCTTCCGCCCGGTCGTCGCGGAGATGACCTTGTCGTCGGAGCCGGAGACGACGAGGACCGGGCAGGCGACCTTGACCGTGTCGATTGCGGTCGTGCGGGCCTTGTCGAACATCCAGAAGAACAGCTCAAACAGCGCGCGCCCCGACTCGGGGCTGAAGCAGTCGAACACGCGGCGCTGCGCAGCCGCGTCGAGGCCCGCAAGCGAGTCCCGGCAGGCCACCTCGAACGAGGGATTGAGCGCGCGGTCCCAGAAGGGAGAGGCCTGCAACAGGCCCATCGCCAGCGCCAGCTCGTCGTCGGTCGAGGGCAGGATGCCCCACGGCGCGCCCGATGCCAGCAGCACGAGCGAGTGGGCCAGCCCCCTGGCGGCGAGCTGCTGGCCGACGATGGCGCCCATGGAGTGACCGACGACGACGGGCGGCTCCGGCAGCCCCGCGATCAGCTCCGCCACGTCGCGCGTGTAGTCGGCGATGCTCGTGTGCGCGAGCCACGGGTCGGGATCGCGCGCGGGGCCGGAGACGTGATAGCGCAAATCGGGCGCGTGGCAGGTGAAGCCGCGCGCGGAGAGCACGGGCGTGAAGTCGTCAAAGCACCAGCCGCCGCAGAAGGCGCCGTGAATAAGGACGACGGTCTTGGCCATGCCTTCCTCCGAGCTTCGGGACGCCGGAGCATGCCAGCAGACCGTTACCATTCCTCTCCAACGTTATCCCGGCGCAGGCAAGGCAGGGCTCAGCGGGAGGCGGAGTGCAGGCTCATGATGTAGGCGATCACGTTGCTCATGTCGGCCTGCGGAAGGATGAAATTCGGCATGTTGGGATGCGGGTTCGTGAGCCATACGGCGAGCGCGCGCTCGGTGATGCCGGGGGAGTCCGCCACCGCCTGGAAGCTCGGCAGATCGAGATAGGGCGACAGCTGCTCGCCGCGCTCGACCGCGTGGCACTCGGCGCAAACTTTGGTGGCATAGGCGTGCCCGGCCTGCACGTCGCCAACCTCCTCGGCTTGAACGGCCGCCGGCATAGCCAGCAGGGTGGCGACGGCTATTCTGTGCAAGGTGCCCACGGCGAGAGTCTCCTGACGGCAGCGTCCAAATGCCGTTTAGAGCGCGCCGCAACCGCGCCTGCCCTGATCTACATCAATGGGCGCCGGCCCAATCACGCCCATCGCCGGAAAAGGACGGACAGGTTGTTGGCCGGCATGGGCTCGACGACGGGCGGCGCAAACCCGGCCTCCTGCGCGAGTGCCGCGACGGCTTCGAGGTCGCGCACGCCCCAGGCCGGATTGCGCGCGCGCAGGAAATCCCTGTCGAAGGCTTCGTTGCTCGGCGCTGTGTGCCGCCCCTCGCGCTTGAAGGGACCGTAGAGGAAGAGGAGGCAGCCCGCCGGCAGCACGCGCGCCGCGCCACGGACGAGACCGACGGCAGCGGCCCACGGCGCGATGTGGATCATATTGAAGCAAAGCACAACGTCGGCGCCGGCAATGGGCCACGGATCGACGGCGGCGTCGAGCGCGAGCGCCGTCCGGATGTTCGGCAGCCCGGACGCCGCCGCCCAGGCGTCGATGCTGGCGCGGGCGCCGGCGTCCGGGTCGCTCGGCTGATAGACGACCTGCGGCCCGCTCGCGCGGGCAAAGTGCACGACATGCTCGCCCGACCCGCTCGCCACCTCGAGCACCAGGCCTTTAGCCGGCAGGTGGCGCTGCAGGACGTTCCAGATCGGCTCGCGGTTGCGTGCCGCGGCCGGGGCGAACTGGCGGGCGTCCTCGGTCATGGGGTGCTTGTCGTTGGTACGCACGCGACGGTCAAGACGCGCGACGCCGCAACGGGCCCACACGCGGCGATGCCGGGCTGGAAACCCAAGTCCAAGAGCAACGACACGCGCTACCTCGACATCTACGAGGACGACCAGCTCGACGAAGCTCAGCTCGCGGCTTAAGTGAAGCAAGCCAGCCAATCGCCCCGCGAAACGAAATGTGAGCGGGAAGTAGCGAGGTGCGTGCGTGGCGAGAGAACCGGACCATGACAAAGCAAACACATCATATAGACCTCGACAAACTGAAAGACTTCGCGCACGTCGGCGTGCGCCGCGCCGTCATCTTCATGGGGCTCGGCCTCAATGCCGCGCACCGCGAAGACTTTTTGGACTATGAGCTAAGCAAAATCCTGTCGAGCAGCGGCGAGCGGCGATTCCCAATCGAGTTCTTCCCCGAGGCACTCCCTACCGAGCGCGTAAACTACTTCAAAGTAGAGTTTGCTCGATGGATTCAAGATTGTTGCTTGTGCGATCTCCTGGAGCACCACGCGCTCTTTCTCGACAAAATCCACCTTCACGCGCTTGTAGTTTATAGGTCGCTCGGCAAGCTCGCCGAAAAGGATGACCCCGAAAAGCTGCACAATAAGTTTCGACATGAAGGCATCCCCGGTAAACACAAATCGCTGCGTGAGCGATTTGGAATTGATCCGACGCACAGCGCCACCATTGACCAGCTATACGAGGCACGGAACGCGCTAACTCACGATTTCGGAGTCGTGCTTCCCAAGCGCTGCGACGCGAGCGGCAATTTTGTTTTGCGTTGGCCCAAGTTTAACTTCATCGGCATTGGCAACGAAACAGGAAGAGAGACGCCGCTCGCGGCTATGATCGGCGAACGAACCACGGAAGAGACCACAATTGCGCTTCGCGTCGAACAGCGGGAAACCACAAAGCAGGCGAACGCATTGAGGCCCGCACGGAAGATTTGGAAGAGGTCTTCCACTTCTTTGCGGGCTGGGCGATCCCTTCCACCCTCACGGCGTTCGTCGATTTCCTTACAACCAACGGCATTAGGCAGGACAGCGCGAACGCCTCCCGGGCATAAGAGCGCAAGGCCGTGCTCGAAGTGACACGGACCCCATACGACCATGAAGCAAGCAACAACCACCATGAAGAAGACAACGAGCGGCTCAAAGAAAGGAAAAGGAGGAGACACTCCCTCTCAGCTGATCGATGCGAGGATCAAGGAGCTGGCTGACTGGCGGGGCGAGACGCTCGCGCGGGTCCGAACTCTCATCAAGCAGGCCGACCCCGAAGTGGTCGAGGCGTGGAAGTGGAGAGGCGTTCCGGTGTGGGAGCACGCCGGCATTATCTGCACCCGCGAGACCTACACGTCTGTCGTGAAGCTGACCTTCGCCAAGGGCGCCTCGCTCAAGGACCCCTCAGGCCTCTTCAACTCCAGCCTCGAAGGCAACACAAGGCGCGCCATCGACATCCATCAGGGAGACAAGATCGATGCAAAGGCGCTGAAGGCGCTCATCGCGCCGCTGTGGCGCTGAACACGTCGGCGAACACTACCGCCGGCCGCGCCCGCTCTCCGAAGAAACCAAAGAGCGCTTCAGGAGCGTCATGAAAGCCTAAACTCCCAGCTTTCTCTTCAGGATCTCGTTGACGGCCTGCGGGTTGGCCTTGCCGCCCGAGGCCTTCATCACCTGGCCGACGAACCAGCCGAGCATCGAGGGCTTGGCCTTCGCCTGCTCCACCTTGTCGGGGTTGGCGGCGATGATCCCGTCGATCGCCGTCTCGATGGCGCCGGTGTCGGTGACCTGCTTCATGCCGCGCTTGTCGACGATCGCGGCCGGATCGCCGCCCTCCGACCACACGATCTCGAACAGCTCCTTAGCGATCTTGCCGGAGATGGTGCCCGACGCTATGAGGTCGACGATGGCGCCGAGCTGCTTGGCCGAGACCGGGGAAGCGTCGATCGTCAGGCCCTCCTTGTTGAGGCGCCCGAACAGCTCGTTGTTCACCCAGTTGGCTGCGACTTTGCCATCGCGGCCCTTGGCCACGGCCTCGAAGTAGTCGGCCGACTCGCGCTCGGCGACGAGCACGTCGGCGTCGTAGGCCGACAGCGCGAAGTCGCGCATGAAGCGCTGCTTCTTGGCGTCGGGCAGCTCGGGCAGCCCCTTCTCCAGCTCGCCGACGAACTCCATGGTGAGCTCGAGCGGCAAGAGATCCGGATCGGGGAAATAGCGGTAGTCGTGCGCCTCCTCCTTCGACCGCATCGAGCGCGTCTCGCCCTTGGCCGCATCGAACAGCCGCGTCTCCTGGTCGATCTTGCCGCCGTCCTCGAGGATGTCGATCTGGCGGCGCGCCTCGACCTCGATGGCTTGGCCGATGAAGCGGATCGAGTTGACGTTCTTGATCTCGCAGCGGGTGCCGAGCTTGTCGCCGGGCTTGCGCACCGATATGTTCACGTCGGCGCGCAGGTTGCCCTTCTCCATGTCGGCATCCGAGGTGCCGAGATAGCGCAGGATCGTGCGCAGCTTCGTCACGTAGACCTGCGCCTGCTTGGCCGAGCGCATGTCGGGCCGCGACACGATCTCCATCAGGGCGACGCCGGAGCGGTTGAGATCCACGTAGGAATAGTCGGGGTGCTGGTCGTGGATCGACTTGCCGGCGTCCTGCTCCAGATGCAGGCGCTCGATGCCGACGCGCAGCGTCTCGCCGTCGACGTCGATCTCGACCTCGCCCTCGCCGACGATGGGCTGCTTGTACTGGCTGATCTGGTAGCCTTGGGGAAGATCGGGATAGAAGTAGTTCTTGCGGTCGAACGCGCTCTTCAAGTTGATCGCGGCCTTGAGGCCGAGCCCCGTGCGCACCGCCTGCGCGATGCACTCGGCGTTGATGACGGGCAGCATGCCGGGCATGGCCGCATCGACGAGCGAGACGTGACTGTTGGGGTCGCCGCCGAAGGCGGTCGAGGCGCCCGAGAACAGCTTCGACTTCGAGGCGACCTGGGCGTGCACCTCGAGACCGACGATGACCTCCCAGTCGCCGCTTGAGCCTGAGATGAGGTTCTTCGAGGCGACGGGCTTGGCTTTGTCCTGCATGGGGGCGCTCCTTGCCCGCCCTGTTAACGCAGGGCGGCGCGCAGGGCAATCCTCGAGGCCAGAGACGGGCTTCAGGCGAGCGGGTTTTCGAAGGAGGCGGTCAGCTCCTCCCCGCTCCACGGCGCCGGCTCGGCGGCTGGGGCATGCGCGAGCGGGTCGGAATAGCAGCGCGATTTGCCCTCGAAATAGCAGCCCTTCTCGAGCACCAGCTTGCGATGGAAGATATGGCCCTCGACCGCGCAGGCGGCGCCGAGCACGATCTCGCGGGCATAAATGGCGCCGATGAACTCGCCCAGCACCACGACCCTGTCGGCGACGATGAGCCCGTCGACCACGCCGCGCTCGGCGATCTGCAGGTCGGTGCAGCGCACCTCGCCGTCAACGGCGCCCTCGATGACGACGTGGCCCTTCAAGGCGAGAGAGCCGACGATCGTAATTCCACGATTGATGACGAGCGGCCCTCTCGTGGACCGCGCGGGCGCGCCATTCGACTCCGACATGCTGCTCGTCCCCCGGACTACGCTGCTACTGTCCCCGGTGGAGGAGAGGTGCACGAAAGTGATGGCTCTTTTCGGGCGCGCTGCGCTTTGCTTAGAGCAGCGTGAGCACAAGCTCGCGTGGACGATCGCGCCGGCGGCAATTCAATCCGCGTGAGCACATCGCGGCGCTCCCGCGCACACGTTCAAGCTCGCTCGCGTGCGCGCTCGGCCGGCGCTGAGGCCGCGATCTTGATCATGCCCTCGGCGAGCGCCTCCTTCAGCAGGTCGAGCACCTCGCGCTCGCAGGTGTCATGATCGACGTCGAATTCCTTCTGCAGGGTCTCGCAAAGGTCGCCCACGCGGACGGGGGTCGCCATCAGGTGCCAGATGCGCGAGCCGACGGCGTTGAGCCCATAGCAGGTGCCGCTGGTGACGCTGAGCGCCACCACTTCCTGATCGACGTCGGCGTGCAGGATGTTGTCGTTGTGCGCCACGACGCTGGCGGTGGTGAGATCGGTCTGGGCCATGGTGCGTGCTCCTTTATTGCATTGAGCTCGATTGAGAGAATTCACCCCGCGGCGGCGACGCGGGCGCGGTGCGCTATCGCGGCGGCGCCGAAGTGCCCTTCGAGACGCGCCGCTTCGTCCACGAAATGGTGCCAGCCCCAGCGCCGGCTTGCGCCGAACACCTCGACGTGCCGCAACAGCTGCAGGCACTGCACGAAGTGCTGCGACGCCCGTCCCATGGGGCCGAGGAGAGAGCCGCAATAGGTGTTGGACCAAAGCGCTTCCAGTGCCTTCGTGCCGGACAGCGGCTCCGGTGAAGTCGGCGCCGCCACGGCGTCCGTCCCCAGCACGTAGATGCGCTCGAGCGGGACCGGCTGCAGACGCGAGCGCGGCCGCGTGGCGAAGAGTAGCTTTTCCGCTCCGTCGTTTTGCGCTGTTGCGCCGGCGAGGTCGCGCTCGAGCATCGCGGCCGCGTCGGGCCGCAGCCGCATGCGCGGCGGGCCCGGCCACACCACGCTGTGCTCGCGGCGCACGTCGATCATGCAGACGTCGTCGCTGAGGATAGCGTACCCGCCGTTCTCGAAATGCGCGCACAGCGTCGACTTCCCGGCCCCCGATCTCCCCGCGAAGGCGATGGTGCGCCGCCCCGCTTCGATCCCGCCCGCATGCAGTGGCAAGAGCCCGCGCTGCAGGCAAAGCACGCTCAACGCGGTCCCGCTCAGCAGCACGCGCAGCCGCGCGGGATCGGCGCCGGCAATGGTCTCGACGATGATGTCCTCGCCGTGCCGCACGCGATAGCGCGCCACTCCGGGCACGGTCAGGATGCAGTCGTCGTCGCCGACGATCGAGGCGAGGTCTTCGTGGCGCGGGGAAGCGATCGAACCCACGCTTCCGCGGCAGACGCGAACGAGGGGCAGGCCAGCCGCGCCTGGCAGACCGGCGAACTCCGGTAGCTCCCAATCGGAGCGGATGCGAAGGCCGTAGGCAAAATAGTCGAACGGCATGGTGTCTCTCGGGTCTATCGTTGCCAGATCGAACCCACGCGCGCGACGCCGGCGCCCGATGGCCGCCGCAACGAGAGACTGAAAAGACGGAATTCCGGCGCCAGTTCGCGCACGCGCCAATCCCGCTGTCGAAACTCCCCGTACGGATGCAGAATACGGGGCGCGGGGCCCGCGCAGGCGCGAATAGTGGGACGCCTATCGGCTTATCCACGCTTTCCGGCATGGGGTCGCGAGCGCGCGGGAAGCCGCGCAGGCACGATCGGTGCGCAGGGTTCGAGCTGTGGAAAAATGTTGCAGGAGCACCAGCCGGCCCGAGCCGTCGCGATGCAGCTAGCGGGACTTGGCGCGGCGCAGCCAGTAGCCGAGGCCCGCCCACACGAGGCCGATCATGAACTGCATCAGCAGGATCGCGGCCTCGCCGCCCAGCGCGTGAATGGGCAGCAGGCCGACGGCGGCGACGAGCCAGTAGAGGATAAACCCCGCGAGCGAGGCGGCGAAGGCGGCGACGACGAGCTTCTGGGGCTGGTCGGCGTGCAGGCCCATGTAGAACGCGATCGCGATCACCACCGGATTGAGCAGCGAGATCAGCACCAGCGTGGTTGGGTCGAACGGCTTGATTTCCACGCTCAGGTCCCCGCCCCGCCGTTGCCTTCGAGCTGGCGGCGCAGCTTCTCCTCCTCGTACTGCACGAACCAGCCGATCATCTGCCGCCACAGCGCTTCCGTGAGCTCCGGCGGAAGCCCCTTCTCCTTGGCGCGCGCGCGCACCTTGTCGATCACCTGCTGAATGCGCCAGGGCACGTACGCCTCGCCCGGGTTCGACTTCAGCTGCCAGGCGCGATCGACGTAGGCGAAGCGCTCCGCGATGATGTCGACGAGGGCCAGATCGATGCGGTCGATCTCGGCGCGCACCTCCGACATGTCGCGGCAGTCCTGCGGCACCCTCCAGGTCATCTTTTCCTCCCCTCCGATTTCTTGGCGGCAGGCGCTTTTGCAAGCTTTGCCGCGGGCGGCTTCGTGGCCGCTTCCCACCAGCGCTCGCTCGCCGTGAAGCGGCCGGCGGCGTCCTCGATGGCTTTGGCGGCGCGGAACAGCGTCGCCTCGTCGAACGGCTTGCCGATGAGCTGCAGCCCCAGCGGCGTGCCCTCGCTCGAGAGTCCCGCCGGCACCGAGAGGCCGGGCAGCCCCGCCATGTTCACCGTCACCGTGAAGATATCCTCCAGGTACATGGCGATGGGATCGCCCGACTTCTCGCCGAAGGCAAAGGCCGGCGACGGCGTCGTCGGCGTCAGCACCACGTCGACCGAGTTCCACGCCTCGTCGAAGTCGCGCTTGATGAGCGTGCGCACCTTCTGCGCCTTGAGGTAGTAGGCGTCGTAGTAGCCGGCGGAGAGCACGTAGGTGCCGATCAGGATGCGGCGGCGCACCTCCTTGCCGAAACCCGCGCCGCGCGTGCGCTCGTAGGTGTCGATCAGATCCTTGCCGGTCTCGCGCAGGCCATAGCGCATGCCGTCGTAGCGCGCGAGGTTGGAGGAGGCCTCGGCCGGGGCGATGATGTAGTAGGCGGGCAGCGCGTACTTGGTATGCGGCAGGCTGATGTCGTGTATCGTCGCACCGGCGGCCTTGAGCCAGGCGATGCCCTGGCTCCACAGCTTGTCGATCTCCTGCGACATGCCCTCGACGCGGTACTCCTTCGGCACGCCGACGCGCAGGCCCTTGACCCCCTGCGCCAGCGCCGCCTCGTAATCGGGCACGGGCGCATCGACCGAGGTTGAGTCGCGCGGGTCGTGGCTTGCCATGGCCTTGAGCATGATGGCGGCGTCGGTCACGGTCTTGGCCAGCGGCCCGGCCTGATCGAGCGAGGAGGCAAACGCCACGATGCCCCAGCGCGAGCAGCGTCCGTAGGTGGGCTTGATGCCGACGATGCCGGTCAGCGCGGCCGGCTGGCGGATGGAGCCGCCGGTGTCGGTCGCGGTGGCGGCGAGGCACAGGTCGGCGGCGACCGCGGCCGAGGAGCCGCCCGAGGAGCCGCCCGGCACCAGCTTGTCGCTCGAGAGCGTGCCGCCTTTCTGGCGCCGCCAGGGCGAGACGACCGGCCCGAAGGCGCTCGTCTCGTTGGAGGAGCCCATGGCGAACTCGTCGCAGTTGAGCTTGCCCAGCATCACTGCGCCGGCGTTCCACAGGTTGGCGCCGACGGTAGACTCGTACGTCGGCCGGAAGTCGTCGAGGATCTTGGAGCAGGCGGTCGTGCGCTGGTCGACAGTGCAGAACAGGTCCTTGTTGCCGAGCGGCAGGCCTTCCAGCGGGCGCGCGTCGCCCGACTTTAGGCGCTTGTCGCTCTCCTTGGCCTGCGCCAGCGCCAGCTCCGGCGTCGGCAGCACGTAGGCGTTGAGGGCCCCATTCCCGCGCTCGATCGCCCGCAGGAACGCCCGCGTCAGCTCGGTCGCGGAGAACTCCGACTTGCGTAAGCCCTCGCGAGCCTGCGCCAGCGTCAGCTTTGTCAGTTCGGTCACGGACACTCACGTTTGGCAGAGGTGGGGGCGCGACGCATGGCTTTCACTCCACAATCTTGGGAACGACGAAAAAGCCGTCCTCGGCCATCGGCGCGTTCCTGAGGATCTGGTCGACCTTGCCGCCGTCGGTCACGACATCCTCGCGCTTCTTGAGCTCGATCGGCACCACGCGCGTCATCGGCTCGACCGCCGAGGTGTCGACCGCATCGAGCTGCTCGACCCAGTTGAGGATGCCCGAAAGCTCCTTCACGAGGCCCTGAGCCTCCGCTTCCGTGATCTTGATGCGCGCCAGCCGCGCGATGCGCCGGACGGTCGCCTCGTCGACCTTCATAATGCCTCGCCGATCCGATGTTGAATGGGGCGGTCAGATGTGCCCGCTCTCTTAGCCCCGGCGGCCTTGGCGCGCAACTTGCCGGCGCCGCCGGGGCGCGCTCTAGGAGGTGCGGCGCCACTGCGACAGGAACGCCCCCAGGATGTCGGAGGCATCGTCCGTCCACGGCGAGAGCCTGCTGGGGTTGAAGGCGCCGGAGCCGTCGAGCACCCGGAAGGGATCGAGGCCGCGGTCGTCCTTGGCGAACACCGCGATCGTGGAGCTGTTCTCCGCGTACGTTCCGTCCGCCTTCTCGTCGGAGATGAGGAGGCCCCTGAGCTGCGACACCAGCGGCATGGTGGCACCGAGGACGGAGTCGAGGTCGAGATAGCGGTTGGAGATATGCAGCACGAGGATGCCGTCGTCCTTGAGCTTGGAGGCGTAGAGTTGCAGCGCCTCCGCGGTCATCAGGTGCACGGGGACGGCGTCGGAGGAGAAGGCGTCGATGATCATGAGATCGAAGCTGCGGTCGGGCTCCTTCGCCAGCGTGAGGCGCGCATCCCCCACCACCACGTCGGGCTGCGGCTGACAGTTGGCGAGGAACGTGAAGTAGTTCGATTTCTCCGCGATGCCGATGACGACGGGATCGATCTCGAAAAAGCGCCAGCGCTCGTCCTTCCTGGCGTAGCAGGAGATCGAGCCGGTGCCGAGGCCGACGATGCCGAAACGGCCCTTCTCGCCCTTGGCGTCGAGGCGCTGCTGCACGATCTTGACGGAGTGCGCGAGCGGGCTGCCGGGATAATAGTAGGTGGCGGGCGTGGTGTCGGAGACGAGGTTGCCGTCGTCGTCGCGGATGCGCTGCGCGCCGTGCAGCGTCGTGCCGTGGGTGAGCACGTTGTAGTCGTTGGCATCCGACAGCGAGACGCGATAGACGCCGAAGTAGCTGCGCTGCGCGTTGCCATGCTTCACGCTCGATGGCAGCATGACGACGGCCGCGAACATCAGGAGCGCGACCGCGAGCTGACGCGCCCCGTGGTCCCAGAACGCGAGCAGGACGATGGCGAAGGCCAGCGTGAGCGCCGCGGTGAAGCCCCACTCGCCGAACGAGAGGCCGAGGCGCCCCGCCCAGCCGGCGCCGAAGAGGATGGGCAACAGCCCGGCGGCGACAATGCCGGCGAGCCATAGCATCTCGCGCCCCGGCATCTCGCGGCGTTGGAACACGCCCGGGCGACAGGCAAAAGTGAGCGCGATCAGCAGCGGGTACTCGAACACCTCCGAAAACAGCTTCGGCGCCAGCAGCGCGGAAAAAAGCCCGCCGAGCACGCCGCCGAACGACATCCACAGGTAGAACTCGGTGAGATCGCGCACGCGCGGCCGCGACAGGTAGAGCGTGCGGTGCGCGAGCAGCGCCGAGAGGAAGAAGACGGCGACACCGGCCGAGCTCGTCAGCGTCCACTTGTCGTATTTCGTCTGCGCCAGCTCCAAGAGCGCGAAGATCACGGAGCCGAGCTGCAGCGGCAGCAGGATCGAGAGCGGGATCGGCACGCGGTCCTGGAACGCGAGGATGAAGGTCGCGAGGTAGAGCGCCAGCGGCAGCACCCACAGCAGCGGCGCCGAGGCGATGTCGGTCGCCACGTGCGTCGTAAACGCGGTGAGCAGCGCGGCCGGGACCATCGCCAGCCCGCACCAGGCGAGCCGGTCGCGCCAGCGGGGCCGCGGCTCTGGCGGGGTGCGCTCGCTCGGCGCGGGCGCGGCCACTCGCGCGTCTGCATGGCGGCGCACGACGGCGAAGCAGAGCGCAAGCGCGGCGATCAGCACGACGTAAAGCGCCGTCCAGTCGCGGCTCATGGCGCGCAGGCCCAGCGCCGGCTCGAACACGAACGGGTAGCCCAGCAGCGCCACCAGGCTGCCCAAGTTGGAGGCGCCGTACAGGAAATAGGGGTCGCGGGCGTGCGGATGGCCCGTCAACGCAAACCAGGCCTGCAGCAACGGCGCATTGGCGGCGATGGCGACGAACGGCAGGCCGACCGCCACGGTGAAGAGCCCGAGCTGCCAGACATAGGGCTCGCCCGGGGGCGGCTCGGTCCAGCCGGCAGGCAGGCCGATCGGCAGCACGACGAGCGCCGCCAGCACGACCGCGATGTGTACCAATCCGCTCGACGCCGCCGGGACGTGGCGCATCAGCACATAGGCATACGCGTAGCCCGCGAGCAGCGCCGCCTGGAAGAAGCACAGCGCCACCGCCCACACCGAGGGCGCGCCGCCGAGCACCGGCAGCACCATCTTGGCAAACAGCGGCTCGACCGAGAACAGGAGGAAGGCGGAGAGGAAGCTCGACGCGATGAACAGGATGAGCGCCAGCCGGCCCGCGGCCGCCGTCGCGGCGGGAAATTTTCGCGCCGGCGCGGTCTTGGCCTGCCCGGTCTTGGCTAGCCCGGCCTTCGCTTGCGATGCCTTTTCCTGCACGCGCGCTCTACTCGTCACTCTTTGCTAAGCAGCTAAGCAGCCGGCCGCTGCGGGAGGATTGGAAATCCCCGCTCGCGCCGGAGTATAAGGTGGCCCCGGCAGCACGATAGAGGGCGAACGCCGACATGGCGAATGCGAAGGCCACCCTCGGCGAGACTTTCGACGCCATCGCGGCCTTCGCCGGGCGGATCGGCGGCACGGGGCGCCTCATCGGCATCGACGCCGGCACCAAGACGCTGGGTCTGGCGCTCTCGGACGTAACGCGCACCATCGCCTCGCCGCTGGTCGTCCTGCGCCGCAAGCGGTTCAAGGAGGATGCAGCCGAGCTGCTCCGCCTCGCCGGCGAGCACGCCATCGCCGGGTTCGTCTTAGGGTTGCCGACGAACCTCGACGGCACCACCGGCCCGCGTGTGCAGGCGACGCGGGCCTTCGCCCGGAACCTGAACGCGCTGACGCCGTTGCCCATCCTCCTGTGGGACGAGCGGCTGTCGACAGCGGAGGCCGAGCGCACGCTGATTGCGGCCGATGCCAGCCGCAAGCGGCGGGCGGAGGTGATCGACAAGCTGGCGGCGACCATCATCCTGCAGGGTGCGCTCGACCGCATGCACGCCAACTAAGCCACGGCGGCGGTGCGACATTAACTGTCACTTGTGCATTCCGGAATTGCAGAGCGCTCGTCCAACGCGTGCCGCAATAGGCTGCGAGGCTATCCATCGAGCGCTCGAGGCGGCGTCGGACCGGCCGATGACGCCGGGCGCGATGTGGATCGAGTACGATATGACACAGCCCACCAAGCTTATCCGCCGGCGCGCCGATCCTGTCGAAGTGCAGGAGCCGAGCGAGCTGCCGGGCGAATGGGAAAACTACGTTGCCCGCTTTGCCTACCCGGCCCGCCGCGAGGTGCGCCGCCTGTTGCGCTCCTCCTCGCGGCTCGTCGATCTGTCGGTGGTTTTCCCGGGAGCGATCTATGCGCTGGCGGCACGGCGCAAACCCCCGGAGGCGAGACGCGAGGCGATCTCGCTGATTGAGAATGGCGCGCCGCTGAAAACGGTGGCGCGGCTGCTCGGCCTGCCGCTGTGGCTGCGCCGCCTGCCGCCGGAAGCGTTCCAGAAGGCGATCGAGGAAGACCTGCCGGCGGGCGAGACGTTCGCGCGCCGCGTCGCCAACCGGCTGCCGGGCGCACCCTCCCACAGCGCCTTCTGGCTGCAGTCGGTCGCCTTCGGCGCCAAGGCGTGCCACGAGGATTTCGCGCTGTGGCTCGCCGACCAATCGATCTTCAGCGAGCCGGGCAATCCCGAGCAGCTCTTCGGCGTGCTCGCCGCCTACGCCTGGCATTCGCGCGCAACGCAGACGCGCGCCCATAACCTCATCGTCGTGCCGTGGCGCCCGGAGATCGCCTTCGACACGGCGCTGTGCGCGGCGAAAAGCTGGCTCAACCGCATGCGGCTCGTGCTGCAGCTCGGACCGGGCGTCGTCACCGACCCGTGGCTCGCGGGCGGCGAGATCCGCGGCTATACGTTCGTACCGCTGCTCGACCGCACCGAGATCCTGGCGGAGGCGCGCGCCATGCAGAACTGCGCCGACCAGTACGCCGAGCGGCTCGGCGACGACCGCTGCCGCCTGTTCTCGGTCCGCCGCGAGCGCGAGCACGTGGCGACGCTGGAGATCGGGCCGCACTCGCGCGAGGCCGGCATGCTGGCGATCACGCAGCTGAAGGGGCGCCACAACATGGCGGCCCCGCTCGACGTGTGGCAGGCGGCCTACGCGTGGATGGCCTCGCAGGGCGGCCTGCGCCGGCTGCCCCCGCGCATCCCGCCCGAGCGCCACCTCGACAACGACGCCTGGACGCAGCTCATGGGCCCCTACCGGCGCCGGACCGGCGGGGCGCCGTGGCTTGCCGTGGCGGCGAGCCAGGCCGTGTTCGACGGCTTCAACGCGCAGATGTCGGATCTGGCGCGGCGCGGCGGCGTGTCGTCCTGGCTGTTCACCTGAGAGACTGCGGCAGAACGTGTGCTGTTTAACTGACGTCATCCCGGCGCAGGCCGGGACCCACGCCAGGTTCAGCAATCGCTTTTGGCGGCGAGGACGAAAACGTCTCAACAAGCGCGCATCAGCCACGCGGCAACGTTGGCTGTGACGCGCCACCGTGGAATTCGCGGAAACTTGCATGGGTCCCGGCCTGCGCCGGGATGACGGATGAAAGAAGCAGCACCCGGCGTGCCTTAACCTGTCACCCGCAACTGGCCGAGCTGCGCGCGAGGATGGCGCGGACGTCGGCGCCCTCGAGCCCCTGGCCGTAGGTCTGCCGCGCGCCGCCGCCAAAGCGGCTCGCGATGAAGGCGTCGGCCACCGCCGCGGGCGCGTGCGCCTTGAGGATGGTGCCCGCCGCCAGCACCGCCAACGCCTCGACCAGGAGCCGCCCGCGCTGATCGAGCAACACCGGCTCGTGCAGCAGGCTCTCGATGCGCCCGTGCGCAAAGCGCAGTCGCCCGTCGTCCGCCGCCGCCGCGCCGAGCCCCTCGATAACGGCCTGCGCGGCTTCCGGCTCCCGCTGCAGCACGCGCAGCACGTCGAGCGCCATCACGCTGCCCGAGCCCTCCCAGATCGAGTTGACCGGCACCTCGCGGTAGATGCGCGCGAGCGGCGCCTCCTCCACGTAGCCGCTGCCGCCGAGGCACTCCATCGCCTCGGCCACGAGCGCGGGCGCGATCTTGCACACCCAGTACTTGGTGACCGGCGTCATCACACGGCGCCAGGCGCCCGCACCTGCGTCCGAGGTGCGGTCGAACGAGCGCGCGAGGCGGAACGACAGCGCGGTCGCCGCCTCGACGTCGAGCGCCATGTCGGCCAGCACCTCGCGCATCAGCGGCTGCTCGACGAGCTTCTTGCCGAACGCGCCGCGGTGCTCGGCGTAGTGGATGGCGTTGGCGAGTGCCAGCCGCATGAGCCCAGCGGAGGCGAGCGCGCAATCGAGCCGCGTGTGCGTCACCATCTCGATGATGGTCGCCACCCCGCGGCCCTCTTCGCCGATGGCCCACGCGTGCGCGCCGGCAAACTCCACCTCGGAGGACGCGTTCGAGCGATTGCCGAGCTTGTCCTTCAGGCGCTGGAAGTGCAGCGCGTTCACGCTGCCGTCGGGCAGGAAGCGCGGCATCAGAAAGCAGGTGAGGCCGACCGCCGCCTGCGCCAGCACGACGAACGCGTCCGACATCGGCGCCGACATGAACCACTTGTGCCCGGTGACGATATACTCGGCGCCGGAGCCGCGGGCGCCGATGGGCTCGGCCTTCGTCGTCGCCGCGCGCACGTCCGTGCCGCCCTGCTTCTCGGTCATGCCCATGCCGAGAGTGGCGGCGCTCTTGCCGGCTGCGGGCGCGAAGCTCGGGTCGTACTTGAACGGCAGAATTCTCGGCACCCACTGCTTGGCAAGGCTCGGCTCCAGCAGCAGCACCGGCACCGCGGCGTTGGTCATGGTGATGGGGCAGCAGTGCCCGGCCTCCATCTGCGCGGCCATGTAGAAAGCGCCGGCGCGGCGCACGTGCGCTCCTGCGCGGGGCCGTTGCGCGGCCTCCGCGAGGTCCGCCCACACCGAGCTGTGCAGGCCCTCGCCGCAGCTCGTGGCCATGAGGTCGTGGTAGGCCGGGTGATAGGCGACCGTGTCGCGGCGGCGCCCGTGGCGATCATGGGTTGCAAGCCGCGGCGGATGCTCGTTGGCGAGCCGCCCGCGCTCGAACGCTTGCGCGCTCCCGGCAACCTCGCCGAAGGCCGCGAGCCGCTCCGACGCGTCGCCGCCGCCCTCCCTCTCGACCGCCTCGACGAGCGCCTTGTCGGAGGTAAACAGGTTCAAGTCCTCCAGCGGGGGCGGCTGGTTGAACACCTCGTGGGTTGCGAACGGGCCGGGCATCGGAGCCTTTTAGCGCCTTTTTCGGCGTTCTCGGCGTTATGACTAACAAGATGCTATCGCCGAAATCGCGTCGCCGGAGTCGCGCGGCTTGCCCTAACGCAAGACTCTACCTATAGAAACTCCTTTAATGACCAGCGCCGTCGCCAAAGTCGAAGCTCTCCACTTCCCCCACCGCCATCTCCTCACCGTCGAGGGGCTTGGCGCCCAAGAAATCAATTTCCTTCTCGATCTCGCCGATCAGGCCGCGGACGCCAGTCGTCTCGTGGGCAAAAAGCGCGACATCCTGCGCGGGCGTACGCTGATCAATCTGTTCTTTGAGGCCTCGACGCGCACGCAAAGCTCCTTCGAGATGGCGGCCAAGCGGCTCGGCGCCGACGTCATGAACATGAACGTCTCCACCTCCTCGGTGCAGAAGGGCGAGACGCTCATCGACACCGCCATGACGCTGAACGCCATGCGGCCCGACATCATCGTCGTGCGCCACCACGCGGCGGGCGCGGTCGAGCTGCTGGCGCAGAAGATCGACTGCTCGGTGATCAACGCCGGCGACGGCGCCCATCAGCACCCGACGCAAGCCCTGCTCGACGCGCTCACGATCCGCCGCGTCAAGGGACGCATCGCCGGGCTCACAGTCGCCATCTGCGGCGACATCCTGCACAGCCGCGTCGCCCGCTCCAACATCAACGTGCTCAACACGCTGGGCGCGCGCGTGCGCATCGCCGCGCCCTCGACGCTGCTCCCGGCGCGCCCCGAGCGGCTCGGCGCGGAGGTCTTCACCGACATGTGGAAGTGCCTCGAGGGCGTCGACGTCGTCATGATGCTGCGCCTGCAGCGCGAGCGCATGGAAGGCTCCTACGTGCCCTCGACGCGCGAATATTTCCACTTCTTCGGCCTCGATCAGGAGAAGCTCGCGCGCGCCAAGCCCGACGCGATCGTCATGCATCCCGGCCCCATGAACCGCGGCGTCGAGATCGCCTCGACCGTCGCCGACCACTCGCGCAGCGTCATCCGCGACCAGGTCGAGATGGGCGTCGCGGTGCGCATGGCGGCGCTCGAAGCGCTCGCCCGGAACCTGCCCAAGCGATGAACGCCGCCTCGACGAGCGCCAAGAAGGCCGCTAACGCAAGCAAGCACGCCGGCGGCGTCGTATTCATCAACGCCCGCCTGATCGACCCCTCCTCCGACCGCGACGAGCCGGGCGGCCTCCTGGTGCTCGACGGCAAGATCGCCGACCTCGGGCCGCATCTGCGCCGTAACGCACCCGAGGGCGCCGAGGTCATCGACTGCAAGGGGCACGTGCTCGCTCCCGGCATCGTCGACGCGCAGGTGTTCACCGGCGAGCCCGGCAACGAGCATCGCGAGACCTTGAAGACGGCGAGCCACGCTGCCGCCGCCGGCGGCGTCACCACCATGGTCGTCATGCCCGATACCAACCCGGTCATCGACCAGGTGGCGCTCGTCGATTTCATCCAGCGCCGCGCGCGCGACAATGCCATCGTCAACGTGCACACGATGGCCGCGATGACCAAGGGTCTCAAGGGCGAGGAGATGACCGAGATCGGCCTGTTGAAGCGGGCCGGCGCGGTGGCCTTCTCGAACGGGAAGTCGAGCGTCGCCAACACGCGCGTGATGCGCAACGTGCTGCTCTACAGCAAGGACTTCGGCGCGCTCATCTCGCACCACACGGAGGATGCCTACCTCTCGCAGACCGCGTCGATGAACTCGGGCGAGGTGGCGGCGAGGCTCGGGCTGCCGGGCGTGCCCAAAGCCGCCGAGACGATCGTGCTGGAGCGCGACGTGCGCCTCGTGGAGATGACCGGCGGGCGCTATCACGCCGCGACCATAAGCTGCGCGGAAAGCCTCGAAGTGATCCGCTCGGCCAAGGCGCGCAAGCTGGCCGTGACCTGCGGCGTCTCCATCAATCACTTGACGCTGAACGAGAACGACATCGGCCCCTACCGCACCTTCTTCAAGGTGCGCCCGCCCCTGCGCAGCGACGAGGACCGCGCGGCCATGATCCGCGGCGTCGCTAGCGGCGAGATCGACGTCATCGTGTCGAGCCACGACCCGCAGGATGCCGACGACAAGCGGCGCCCGTTTGCCGAGGCGACCGACGGCGCCGTCGGCCTGGAGACGCTGCTGCCGGCCGCGCTGCGCCTCTATCATTCCGGCGAGCTGACGCTGCTGACCATCTTCAAGGCACTCGCCCTGAACCCGGCGAAGCTTCTCGGCCTTCCCGGCGGCAGCCTTGCCAAGGGCGCCGTCGCCGACCTCATCCTGGTCGATCTCGACACGCCCTGGGTGCTCAACAAGGACGCTCTGCGCTCGCGCTCCAAAAATTCGCCATTCGACGAAAGCAAGCTGCAGGGGCGCGTGTTGCGCACCCTTGTTGCCGGCACCACGGTCTACCAGTACGCTGGCGAGCGGAATTAGAGCCGCAGGGTCGGCGTTGCCATGCACGTATTTCTCAACGTCTACACGCTCGGCGCTTTGGCGCTCGGCTATCTCCTCGGATCGATCCCGTTCGGCCTCCTGCTGACGAGCGCGGCGGGCCTCGGCGACGTGCGCGCCATCGGCTCGGGCAACATCGGCGCCACCAACGTGCTGCGAACGGGGCATAAGGGCCTCGCCGCGTTGACGCTCCTCCTCGATGGACTGAAGGGCACCGCGGCCGTGCTCATCGGCCACGAGCTCGGCGCGCTCGGCGGCGTTGCGATCCTCGCCTCCTACATGGCGGGGCTCGGCGCCTTCCTCGGCCACGTGTTCCCGGTATGGCTCGGCTTCCGCGGCGGCAAGGGCGTGGCGACCTACATCGGCGTGCTGCTCGGCGTCTCCTGGCCGCTGGGCGTGGCCTTCATCGCCATCTGGCTCGTGGTCGCGGTGCTGACGCGCTACTCGTCGCTGTCGGCGCTGGTCGCCGCGGTGGCGGTTCCGATCGCCGCGCTGGCGGCGGGCGATCGCGCGACCGCCCTCCTTGCCACCATCCTGACGGCGCTCCTCCTCTACAAGCACCGCACCAACATCCGCCGTCTCGCCGCCGGCGAGGAGCCGAAGATCGGTGCCCGCGCCTGAGCCACCCTCGCTGTTCTCCCCGCCGCCGCGAGTGGCGGAGCTTCCGGAGTCCGAGCGACTCGCCTCCCTGCGCCTCATCCGCTCCGAGAACGTCGGACCCGTAACCTTTCGCGACCTCATCGCACACTTCGGCAGCGCCGCGGCCGCGCTCGCCGCCATGCCCGAGCTGTCGCGGCGCGGCGGCTTCCGGCGCGCGATCCGGCTATGCACGACGGGGGAGGCGGAAGCCGAGCTTACCCGCGCGAGGACAGCCGGCGCCGAGCTGCTGTTCATGACGGAAGCGCGCTATCCGCCGGCGCTGGCCGCGCTCGATGCGCCCCCGCCGCTCATCTACGCCAAAGGCCGCCTGCCGCTGCTGCAGCGGCCGACGGTTGCCGTGGTGGGGTCGCGGCAATGCTCGGCCGCCGGCACCAAGCTCGCGCGCCACTTCGCCATCGAGCTAGGGCGCGCCGGCTACGTCGTCGCCTCCGGGCTCGCGCGCGGCATCGACAGCGTGGCCCACGAGGCGGCGCTCGAGCACGGCACGCTGGCGGTGCTGGCCGGCGGCATCGACGTCGTCTATCCGCCCGAGCACGAGGCGCTGCACGCGGCGATCGGGGAGCGCGGCTGCCTCGTAACCGAGATGCCGGTGGGGTTCGTGCCGCGGGGCAAGGATTTCCCGCGCCGCAACCGCATCATCTCGGGGGTGTCGCTCGGGGTGCTGATCGTGGAGGCGGCGCGGCGCTCGGGCACCCTGGTCACGGCGCGGCTTGCCGCCGAGCAGGGCCGCGAGGTGTTCGCGGTGCCTGGCCATCCCCTCGACCCGCGCGCCGAAGGGACCAACAAGCTTTTGAAGTCGGGGGCGACGCTCGTCACCGAGGCGAGCGACCTGTTGTCCGCGCTCACGCCGTTGATGCCGAGGCCGGCGATGCATCTGCGCGATGACGCTCCCGCCCTCGCGCCGCGCCCTGCCGTGATGCCGCCCGAGATTTGCGACGGCGACCGCCGCCGCGTCGTGGCCGCGCTCGGACCGGCACCCGTCGACGTCGATACGCTGGTGCGGGGGACGGGGCTCGCCATCCGTTCGGTGCAGATCGCGCTGATCGAGCTGGCGCTCGCGGGGCGCATCGAGCGGCACGGAAACGGGCTCGTGTCGCTGGCACCGGCGCCCTGAATCCGGTTCAAGAGCAAGCCCTAGCGCCTCGGTATATCAGTGCTCGCGCTCGCCGCTCTGGATGCGGGCCTCCACGAGGGCAGCCCCCAGGATCGCCGACAGAGTGCTATGGCCGGCTTTGTCCGTAAGCTGCTTCAGCTCGCGGATGATGTCGTAGATATAGCTCAAGGTTTCCGCGTTGCTGCCGGCGCCCTGCCAGCCGGCTCCCGGATGGTCCGGTCCGCCAATCATACGAACATCCATGGTTGCCAAGCGCTGCAACTAACGAGGGTAGCCAATATCATTAACAACCGTAGATGGAAATATTGAACGCCTGCTCGTCCCGATTGTGACGGGACCGCCGTTTGACACCGCCGCATTCATCTCCCATGTTCCCCCGCCGAACCGATATGGGCTCTCCCCGCCCAGATGCCCGCCGACGATTTTGGCGGGCCCGAAGCCCGGCGCAACAGCCTGAAAGCTCGAAATGAACGTCGTAATCGTTGAATCGGCTGCCAAGGCCAAGACCATCAACAAGTACCTGGGCGGCGGCTACAAGGTCATTGCCTCGCTCGGCCACGTGCGCGACCTGCCCTCCAAGAACGGGTCGGTCGAGCCCGACAAAGACTTCGAGATGCACTGGGACGTCGACCCTAAGTCTCAGAAAATAATGAAAGAAATCTCGGATGCGGTCAAAGGCGCCGACAAGCTGATCCTGGCCACGGACCCTGATCGCGAGGGCGAGGCCATCTCCTGGCACATCCTGCAGATCCTGCAGCAGAGGAAGGCCCTCAAGAAGGAGACCCTGGTCGAGCGCGTCGCCTTCAACGCGGTAACCAAGCAGGCCATCCTGACCGCCTTGAGCGAGCCGCGCGAGATCGACGGACCGCTGGTTTCGGCCTACCTCGCCCGCCGGGCGCTCGACTACCTCGTGGGATTTACCTTATCGCCCGTGCTCTGGCGCAAGCTGCCGGGCGCCCGCTCGGCCGGCCGGGTGCAATCGGTGGCGCTGCGCCTCGTGTGCGACCGCGAGGCCGAGATCGAGGCCTTCCGCAGCGAGGAATATTGGACCATCGAAGCCACGATGGCGACGGCCAAGGGCGAGGAGTTCCCGGCCCGCCTCTACGCCATCGACGGCACCACGCTGAAGAAGCTCGACATCAAGAGCGGCGCGGAGGCCCACGCCATCAAGGCGGCGATCGAGAAGGGCGAGTTCCACGTCATCTCGGTCGACAAGAAGGCCGTGAAGCGCAACCCGTTCGCGCCGTTCGCGACCTCGACTTTGCAGATGGACGCCTCGCGCAAGCTCGGGTTCTCGGCCAAGCAGACCATGCAGGTCGCCCAGCGCCTCTATGAGGGCGTCGACCTCGGCGGCGAGACCGTCGGTCTCATCACCTACATGCGGACCGACGGGGTCACCATCGTGTCCGAGGCGATCAGCGCCATCCGCGGCCTCATCGCGCGCGAATATTCGCAGAGATACGTCGCGCCCTTCATCCGCGAGTACAAGACCAAGGCCAAGAACGCGCAGGAAGCGCACGAGGCGATCCGCCCGACGGAGGTCTCGCGCAAGCCCTCGGACGTCTCCCGCTACCTCGAGAAGGACCAGGCCGGCCTCTACGATCTCATCTGGAAGCGCGCGGTGGCGAGCCAGATGGCCTCCGCCGAGCTCGAGCAGACGACGGCCGACATCACAGTCAAGGGGCGCGACGGCAAGACCTACACGCTGCGCGCGACGGGCTCGATCGTGCAGTTCGAGGGCTTCCTGAAGCTCTACGAGGAAGGCCGCGATGAGCGCCTGCACGCCGCCAGGGGCAAGGACGACACGACCGAGGACGACGACCTCAGCCGCCGCCTGCCCGCGCTCGCCCAGGGCGACCGCGTGAGCGACCGCTCGATCGAGACCGAGCAGCACTTCACGCAGCCGCCGCCGCGCTACTCGGAGGCGACGCTGGTCAAGAAGATGGAGGAGCTCGGCATCGGCCGGCCCTCGACCTACGCTTCGACGCTCGCCGTGCTGCAGGAGCGCGACTACGTCCGCATCGAGAAGAAGCGGCTGATCCCGGAGGACAAGGGCCGGCTCGTGATCGCCTTCCTGGAAGGCTTCTTCAAGCGCTACGTCGAGTACGACTTCACCGCCGATCTGGAGGAGAAGCTCGACCTCATCTCCGACAACAAGCTCGAGTGGAAGGAGGTGCTGCGCGACTTCTGGCGCGAGTTCACCGGCGCCGTCGACGAGATCAAGGACCTGCGCGTCGGCGACGTGCTCGAAGCGCTGAACGAGATCCTGGGCCCGCACATCTTTCCCGCGCGCGAGGACGGCGGCGATCCGCGCACCTGCCCCTCGTGCGGCACCGGCCGCCTGAGCCTCAAGATCTCCGGCAAGTACGGCGCCTTCATCGGCTGCGGCAACTACCCCGACTGCCGCTACACGCGCCAGCTCGCCGATCAGGGCGGCGACCCCGACGCCGCCGGGCCCGACGGCAAGCTCTTGGGCTATGACCCCGACACCGGGCTCGCGGTGACGCTGCGCACGGGCCGCTTCGGCCCCTACCTGCAGCTCGGCGAAGCCGCCGGCGACGAGAAGCCGAAGCGCTCCAGCGTGCCCAAGGGCGTCGACGCCGCGACCATCGACCTCGAGAAGGCGCTGCAGTTGCTCTCGCTGCCGCGCGAGGTGGGGCTGCACCCGGAGACGGGCAAGCCGATCACGGCCGGGCTCGGGCGCTATGGGCCGTTCGTGCTGCACGACGGCCTCTACGCCAACCTCGAGAGCATCGAGGACGTGTTCACGGTCGGCCTCAACCGCGCGGTGACGCTGCTGGCGGAGAAGGCGGCGGGCGGGGGCAAGGGCCGCTTCCAGCGCGCCAAGCCGACGGTGCTCAAGGATCTCGGCCAGCACCCCCAGGGCGGCGGCAAGATCGAGGTGCTCTCGGGCCGCTACGGCCCGTACGTGAAGCACGACAAGACCAACGCCACCATCCCCAACGGGAAGGACCCCGCGGCCATCACGGTGGAGGAGGCGATCGAGCTCATCGCCGCGCGCGCGGCCAAAGGCGGCGGCAAGAAGCCGGCGCGCAAGGCCAAGGCAGCCAAGCCAGCCAAGTCCACCAAGCCGGCCGAGAAAGCGGGCGACAAGCCCGTCGCCAAAGCCGGCAAGGCCACGGCCAAACCACCGAAGGCGCGCGGCGCCAAGGCCAAGGCGGAAGCCGCCGACGCCGAGACTTGAAGCTATTCTCTTGAAACCGTTTCCATGACGCAGACACGCTGAGATGGCGCGCAAACCCAAGATTGCGAAGGGCGGCGTCGCCAAGCGGGGAAAGCTCCCCGACAGGTCCGAAATCCTGGAGTTCATCCGCGACGCGCCGGGCAAGGTCGGCAAGCGGGAGATCGCGCGCGCGTTCGGCATCCGCGGGGCAGGGCGCCTCGAACTCAACCGCCTGCTGGCAAACCTCACCGGCGATGGCACGCTGGCGGGCAACCGCAAGGGCCTGCACAAGAAGGGCGGCCTGCCGCCCGTCGCCGTGCTGGAGGTGACGGGGCGCGACGACGACGGCGACCTGATCGCCATCCCGCTCGTATGGGAGGATGCCGAGGGCGAGCGCCCCTCCGTGCTGCTCCCCATGCACCAGGCGCGCGGGCCGCAGGCCGACATCGAATCCGCGATCGCGGTCGGCGACCGCATCCTCGCCCGCATCACCGAGCTCGAGCAGGCCGACGTCGACGGCTTCCGCTTCGAGGGCTCGCCCATCAAACGGCTGCCGCGCGAGAAGCGCCGCCTGCTCGGCATCTTCCGCGCCAACCGCCACGGCGGCGGCACCATCGAGCCGATCGACCGCAAGCAGCTGCGCTCCTGGTCGATCCGCAACGGCGACGTGGGGCGCGCCAAGGACGGCGACCTCGTGCGCTTCGATCTCGTGCGCAAGGGCAGCGCGCATGTGGCACAGGCGACCATCCTGGAGACGCTCGGCAACCCCGGCGACCAGCGCAAGATCAGCCTCATCGCCGTGCACGCGCACGGCATCCCCGACGACTTTCCCGAGAGCGTGATCACGGAATCGGAGAAGCTCGATGCGCCGACGTTGCGCGGCCGCACGGACCTGCGCGCGCTTCCGCTCGTCACCATCGACCCGCCGGACGCGCGCGACCACGACGACGCCGTCTACGCCGAGCCCGACACCGATCTCGCCAACGAAGGCGGCTGGGTCGTCTTCGTCGCCATCGCCGACGTCGCCCACTACGTGCGCTCGGGCACGCGACTCGACCGCGAGGCGCAGCTGCGCGGCAACTCCGTCTACTTCCCCGATCGCGTCGTGCCCATGCTGCCCGAGCGCATCTCCAACGACCTGTGCTCGCTGCGCGAGGGGGAGGATCGTCCCTGCCTCGCCGTGCGCATGGTGTTCGATCGCCGCGGCAACAAGAAGGGCCACGCGTTCCAGAGCGCGATGATGCGCTCGGCGGCCAAGCTCAGCTACCAGGAGGCGCAGGCGGCGATCGACGGCAAGCCGTCGGAGAAGTCCGCGCCCCTGCTCGAGCCCGTGCTGCGTCCGCTGTGGGCGGCGTATGCCGCACTGGCCGAGGCGCGCGACAAGCGCGCGCCCCTCGACCTCGATCTCCCCGAGCGCAAGATCGTGCTGGACGACCAGGGCAAGGTCGCGCGCGTCGTGGTGCCGGAGCGGCTCGCCGCGCACCGGCTGATCGAGGAGTTCATGATCCAGGCCAACGTCGCCGCGGCCGAGACGCTCGAGGGCAAGCGCACGCCCGTCGTCTATCGCATCCACGATCAGCCCTCCAAGGAGAAGCTCGCGAACCTGCGCGACTTTCTGCAGACCCTCGGCATCGCGCTGGCGCCGCCGGGCTCGCTGAAGGCGCAGCACTTCAACGGCGTGCTGGCGCGGGCCAAGACCTTTCCGGTGCCCGAGCTGATCAACGAGGTGGTGCTGCGCAGCCAGAGCCAGGCCGTCTACAACATCGAGAACATCGGACACTTCGGACTGAATTTGCGCCGCTATGCGCACTTCACTTCACCGATCCGGCGCTATGCCGACCTCCTCGTGCACCGCGCGCTGATCCGCGCGCTGAAGCTCGGCGCCGGCGGGCTCGAGGATGCGGAAATCTCGCGGCTGGCCGACGTGGCGCAGGCGATCTCGGACGCGGAGCGCCGCGCCATGGCGGCCGAGCGCGAGACGGCCGACCGGCTGATCGCGGCGCATCTGGCCGATCGCGTCGGCGCAACGTTCTCGGGCCGCATCGCCGGCGTCACGCGCTCGGGCCTGTTCGTGCGGCTGAAGGACACCGGCGCCGATGGCTTCGTGCCCGTCTCCTCGCTGCAAGGGGATTTCTACTATCACATTGAGGCCGAGCACGCGCTCGTGGGCAAGCGCACGGGCGAGACGTTCAGCCTCGGCGAGCCGGTCGAGGTTCGCCTCGTCGAGGCCATACCGACCGCGGGCGCGCTACGCTTCGAGATGCTGAGCGCGGGCAAAGCGCGGCGCGGCACCGCAATGCGCCTGCCGCGCTCGGGCCCGCGCCGTCACAAACGCTGAAGCCTTTGCTTGCGTCTTCTGGGCCTTGCGTCTTTTGGCCCATTTGACGCCGGGGGCGCGCAGCACGAGATTGCAGCCATGACGATCACCTCAGCAACCGATCCGACGGCCGATGCGCCCGCCCGCTCGGTCGTCGCGTCCATGCGGCGCGGCGCGGCCGGCAAGTGCCCGGCCTGCGGCAAGGGCGCGCTCTACACGCGCTATCTCAAGGTCGCGGACCGCTGCCCCGCGTGCGCCGAGGAGTTGCACCATCATCGTGCCGACGACGCACCGCCCTACTTCACGATCCTGATCGTGGGGCACTTCGTCGTCTTCGGCGTCATGATGGTGGAGGAGTACTTCCACCCCGATTACTGGGTGCACGCGCTGATGTGGGGGCCGCTGATCATCGGGCTCAGCCTGTGGCTGTTGCCGCGGGTCAAAGGGGCGCTCGTCGGCCTGCAATGGGCGCTCAGAATGCATGGCTTCGCGGGCCCCGACGCATTCGATCCCGCAGCTCCCCCGCCCGATCCGGGCAATGGGTGAGGCCGGCCCCTTTTGCTCGTTTCCGCCGGAGCGAGTTACCTTGACAGCAAAACCGCGGCCGCTATGGTGCCGCTCCTTACAAGCCGCGATTTAAGGTTTCCCCGGTCATGGCCAAGCCAGTTACGCAGAAGATCAAGCTCATCTCGACCGCCGGCACGGGATTTTTCTACGTGACGAAGAAGAACCCGCGCACCAGCACCGAGAAGCTCGTGTTCAAGAAGTACGACCCCGTCGTGCGCAAGCACGTCGATTTCAAGGAGACGAAGATCAAGTAGCGGCTGCCCTTTTCAGACACCGCGTGCATTCGTTCTAGCGATTTTGCAAAGCCGCCGAAGCCCGACGCCGACATTGCAGCGCGTCCTGGGTCGATCGAGTGACTTGACCAGGGCCCGCAACTCAACCCGGCAGCGGGGTAGTGAATCCGAGAAAGCCACGGACCCTGGTCTAGTGACCAAGTGGTTTGTCAAAGAGGGCGTTGACTCCCCGCCTGGTGCCGTGGCTGGTCCGATGCAGCTTCAACGAGGAGGCCACTCTAGCCGCTAGGACCGAGCCACGAGTTTCCCGCCCTATCAGGAAATGCGGCGGACCTGACAGTGCGGAAACCTTGTGTCTCGCCGGGACGCAACCACCATCGCTCAGTCCCG
>Ga0209415_10001356_pt1 | contig 46880 bp, 52 predicted proteins | sample PeaSoiSIISIP2007_FD_187696 | JGI IMG/M metagenome (GOLD analysis project Ga0209415, IMG submission 187696) | Peat soil microbial communities from Weissenstadt, Germany - SII-SIP-2007 (SPAdes) (version 2) | ecosystem: Environmental > Terrestrial > Soil > Wetlands > Peat | place: Germany... | reverse complement strand
GACACGACTGCGCATGCCAAAAGCTCCAATCGACCGACAGACTAATCTCGAGCGCATGCAGGTTTGGGTGGAGGCGATGCGCGACGCGGCGCTCGACAAGCCTGACCCCGAGGTTTTCCTCGCCGAGTGGCGCGATTGGCTCGGGCTGCGCATGTCCGACCTCGGCGAGGGCTGCCCGCGCTATCTTGCGGGCCTCACCGCCTTCGACCTCGGCGAGGCGCAGATCGCGCTCGCCCAGCCACTGCCGGCCCACGCGGAGCCCGCCTAGGCGTTGCGCGCGCCCGATCCCGGCGTCCCGTTCTACTGGTTCTCGGCCGGCGACATCCTGACCCGCGATCCGGATGCCGGCGCGCGGGCCTTAGGTGTCGAGGCCGCAGCCCGCCTGCACCGCTTCCACCTCACCGAGCTCGCGCTCGCCGCCCGCGCCAGCCGCCGTGCGGCGCACGACTTCCACCGCGCCCGCGAACGGGAGCTGCGCGCGGCGATCGCCGCGCTTAGCGCCTGGCGCCGCGCCGCGCAGGTGGCCTGAGCAGGGCCGAAAGCGCTAGGACGGTCCCGAGCGACCACAGCCAACAGGGCCTTCCATGGCGACCATCCTCGCGCTGCATGCGCATCCCGACGACACCGAAATCCTGGGCGCCGGCGCGCTCGCCCTGCTCGCCGCCAAGGGGCATGCAATCCGCATCGCCACCGCGAGCGCCGGCGAGCTGGGTTCGACCCAGTCCGACCCGGCCGAGACAGCGCGCATCCGCAAGCGCGAAGCGACTGAAGCGGCGGCCCTGATCGGCGCGACCTACGCCTGCGCCGACCTGCCCGACCTCGGCGTGTTCAACGACGACGCCGCACGCAGGCGCATCACCGACCTCGTGCGCGAAGCGGCGCCCGATATCGTGATCACCGCCTCGCCGGCCGACTACCACCCCGACCATGAGGCTGTGAGCCTGCTCGCCCGTGACGCCTGCTTCGCCTCCACCGTGCCCCACTACGCCGGCGCCAAGCCGCTGGGGACGATCCCCCACCTCTACTTCATGGATCCCATCGGCGGGCGCGACCGTGAGGGCGTGCGCATCCGCCCCGACTTCGGCGTCGACGTGGGCGGGGTGATGGATCTGAAGCGCCGCATGCTGCTCGCGCACGAGAGCCAGCATGCCTGGGTCGCCAGGCAGCATGGAATCAGCGACTACCTGGCCTCCATGGAGGCCTGGGCCGCACGTCGCGGTCGCGACTTCGGCGTCGGCCACGCCGAGGGCCTCCGCCAGTACCGAAACCAGCCCTATCCGCGCACCCCGCTGCTGCAGGAACTCTTGGCCGACGCGCTCGTCGAGCTCAAGGACTGGCCGAGCTAGAGCCCGCCGCGGCGGCGCTGACACTGGCGGCGATGGTCGAGCGCTGCAGCCGACTGGCTTGGTCGGACCGGTACATGCCGGCGAGGAAACCCTTGTCCCAGTCCGTCATCCCGGCGGGACGATCCGCCGCCGCAGCTGAAAACAAGCGGAGGATCGTCGGCGCTTCGCCGAGGTCGCGGTCGAGGTTCAGCTCTGCGAGCCCGACCATCGCGGCATAGTCGGCGATCTGGCCGATGGTGAATCCCTGAACCTGATTGGCGTCGACGACGACGATCGCAGATTGCAGGCCGAGCACCGTCTCGAAACGGAGCCGGGAGAGCGTGAAGCTGCTGAGGGTCGGCGCGCCATAGAACTGGGTCCGGTCCTGGGTGATGGCCTCGCCGTCGACCGTCGTCCTGAGCGCGTTGTACCAGACCCGCACGGGTCGCTCTTTGGTGAGGAACCGGCTGATATCCGAGGGCAGGCCGTCTCCGAACAGGTCCGGGTCACGTTTGCGCCAGGCGGCAAGCAATCGGTCGGGCTGGCTGGTGACGACCACCACGAAGTTGGGATGGCAATCGGTGGTGGCCACCGGAGCGCTGGCGGCGTTGGCGACCAGGGCGATCTCGTGGGCGATTCCCGCGTTCTGCTCGGAGCCCAAGCCCACCGCGTAAGGGCAGATCGGCGCGCCCCAGCGGACCAACGACTCGCCCGGCGCCTGTGCGGCGATGTCATTCACGAACGCGTACGTCTGATGGTTGAGGCTGGGCGACGGCTTCGGCTTGGCGGTGACCGTGACCACCGGGGCGGGCGGATCCGCCAGGGCTGACACGGCGACCGCCATGGCGGCCACCGTCAGCAGAACGCTCAACGTCGCGCGCATAGCGGAAACTCCACGCCGGGTTGAATAGCTCTCACGCCCGCGTCCGTCCGATCAAGACCGGAGTCGCCGGCCTTCGGCGAACATTGTCGCGCCGCGCGCTGGGGTTTAGCGTTCGGGAGAAGCGAGGAAAGGAGCCACGATGAGCGAGACCGCTGTCGAGAAGGACGTTGTGTATGGAGATGCGGGCGACCGCTCGCTCCGGCTCGACATCTATCGGCCGCCAGGCCGATCGCTGCGCACGGCGGTCGTGATGGCGCACGGCGGCGGCTGGTCGCGCGGGTCGAAGGACATGCTGGTCGAGCACGCCAAGGCGCTGGCCGCCGAGGGGTTCGTCGCCGTTCCGATCGAGTACCGGCTGACCGGCGAGGCGCGCTGGCCGGCCCAGATCCATGACCTGAAGCGGGCGATCCGCTGGGTGCGGAGCCACGCCGACGCGCTGGCGTTCGACCCGCACCGGCTCTGTCTCGAGGGCCACTCGGCCGGCGCCCACATGGTGCTCTTGGCGGCCGGCACGGCGGACGATGCCCGGCTCGATCCGCCGGAGGGCGACGGCGGCGTCTCGGCCGCGTGCGCGGCTGTGGCCGCGGTCTACCCGCCCGTTCTCTTCCATCTGGGAGGCGCCAGGCCCTCCGGCGGCCTCGCCGCCCGCTCGCTGCCCGGCGCGGACGGTTCCGAAGAAGCGGCGGCGCTGGCCAGCCCCATCACCCATGTCGGCCCAAACTATCCACCGGTGATGCTGCTGCACGGCGACGCCGACAAGGTCGTGCCGGTCAGCGCGTCGCGCCGCTTCGAGGAGCGTGTGCGGGCCGAGGGCGGCAAGGTCGACCTGCACATCTTCGGCGGGCTGCCGCACGGGTTCGGCAACCACGCGGTCTTCCGTCCCATGATGATGACGATGATCTCGGCCTTCTTCCGCCGCACCGTCGCCGAGCCGGAAGCCTTCACCTTCGCCCAAGCCCAGCCCCAGCCAGAGCCGGCCCCCGCGGGCTAGCGAAAGGAGAAGGGCTCAGGGCGTGGGGTAGAGGTCGGACGCCTTCAGCCAGCCGGAGACGGTCGCGTCGCCGCCCACGTAGTCGACCTGGACCCAACCGGCCCTCGCGGCGCGGACGCCGACGCCGTCGCCCTGGACGACATAGGCCCTGCGATGCGCGGCCGCGCCCGGCGCGTCGTAGAAGTACGCCTTGTCGCTCCGCACCACCGCGACCGCATCCCACGGGTGCGCCGTCGCCAGGTCGAAGGTCGCGGGCTGGCTCTCATCAGCGAAAGACCAGACGTTGGCGCAGCCGCCGTGCTCGCTCTCAAGCTGGACCTGAAAGTGCGTCGCGTCGCTGAGCACAAGCTTGCCCTTGATCAGGTCGTCCTTCGGCGTCTCCGGGAAATAGGTGTCGATCGCCGCGCTCGCGCCCGAGAGCTTGCCGTGCAGATAGAAGATGCAGCTGAACGACGGCGCCTCGCCCCGGGTCATGTCGAAATAGCCGCTGACTGCGCCCGTCGCCGGGTCGTACGCGAGCAGCATCGCTTCGTTGTAGGCCCCGCTGGTCACCGGAGGGGCGGCGCTGGCGAGAACCGGCGCGGCCAGAACCAGGCTCACAGCGGCGAAGAGTTGGCGCATCGATGTCCCCCGTTTGCGTAAGCTTGTGCCAGCTCGGCCGCGCCGCGCAAGATCAACGACCCATGCGGACAGCGGGAGGTCCGCTTCGCGTTCGTCTGACATCGCTCCCGTCAGGTATCCGCCTCGCGAAGGCCGCACAACAGACCAGGTCGCCACCCCATCGTCTCCTGGGTGATCGCAGGGGACGCCGGCGGCGGAGGCCGTGTGTTTGACTGCTCAGTCCCGTTGGAACACGCTTGAGCCCGCGCCGTCCGGGCGGGCATGGGTGCGGAGCAAGGGCGATGAAACCGGGGACGCTAACGGCGCTTGTCATCGCGATCGGAGCGGTCGAGCCGGCACAGGCGGCCGATGATGGCTTTGCGGCGTTCTGGAGCAAATTCGCGGTCGCTGTCGCCAAGGACGACAAAGCCGCGCTCGCCTCCATGACCACGCTGGGGCCTGGCCTCGACGACAACGACACGCCGTTGACCTTCGGCAGGGTCCACGCCCTTCTTCTGCAGCCGGCGGCGCGCAAGTGCCTGGCCAAGGGCAAGCCGCAGAGCGAGGTCGACGGCGCCGGCGCGGTCACCTACGCGGTCGTCTGCGGTCAGGTGATCTATGTCTTCTCGAAGACCGGCGCGGTGTGGCGGTGGACGGACAGCAGCCCGGACGACTGACCGCTCGCCTTGGCGGCCGCTCGGACAGCAGTCCCCTTGCAACGCCGCCGCTTCGAACAGACAGTGGCCGGGTATGCGCAACGCGTTCGCGATTTTCGCGCTGGGCGCGGCCGCCTCGGTGGCCGGCTGCGCCGTCACGAGCACATACAAGGTCCCACGAGACGCCGAACCCACCAGCGATGCCGTCGAGGCGGCCGGCGACACGAGTGTCACGAGACGCCACTCGACCGACGTCCACACGCTTCGGCCGCACGGATGCGTGGGACCCGTCCCCGTGAGCGGACCAGGCTTGAATTCGTGCCCGGACGGGTCGCCGCGCCAGTAACGCTGGCTGACCGAAACGCGCGCCCGATCGCAGCGCCGGGGCGATTGTCTGCCTCCGACGCAGAGCGGACATCCGCAGGTCCCCGTGGCCATGCGAGCCGCGAGGGCCGAGAGTAGTCTAGGAACACAACACAATGTCGCGACCCGACTTCATCTTCATGCTCACTCGTGGCGACGCCACGATTGCCGACGCACGCGAGCAGCTGCCGCACGCCATAGCGGCCGGCGTGCGACACATCGGTTTTAAGGACGTCGGTCTGCCACTTTCAGAGCTACGCGCGCTCGCAGCCGACATTCGCGCCGCGGGCGCCGTCGTCTACCTGGAAATGGTCTGCCTGGAGGCTGAGGCCGAGGCGGCGGCTGCGCGCGCGGGCGTCGAGCTCGGCGTGGACGTGCTGATGGGGGGCACCCGACCAGCCATCGTCGAACCAATCATCGCCGGCAGCTCGATCCGCTACTTCCCTTTCCCCGGCCAGGTCCTCGGCCACCCAAGCCGCCTCGTTGGCGACATCGCGACGATCGCAAGCAGCGCTCGCGCGCTGGCCGCCCGCGAAGCGGTGCATGGGCTAGATCTCTTGGCCTACCGTTTCACGGGCGACGCGCCCCGGTTGATCCGCGAGATCCGCCGCTCAGCCGGGGACAAGCCCGTAATCGTCGCGGGATCGATCGATCGCGACGAACGAATCGCCGCTACGGCCGCCGCCGGCGCGGCCGCTTTCACAGTGGGCGCCGCGGCGCTGGATGCCGCGTTTCCGGCGCCGCCTGGCCTCGCCGACCAGCTGGCGCACATCTGCGGCGTGGTGCGGAGATTGGGCGGCGATGGAGTCGGGTGCACCTAAACCGATGGCTGCGCATCATAGGCCCCGCGTGCGTTCGCTAGCGATCCGGCCCGCCGTGTCGTAGCTCAGGATCGGTTTGGAATTGAACCCAAGGTCAGAACCCGCCGTGGGTTCCGCCAGCCGCCCCCACGACGGCGATCAGGGCCAAGGCCAGCAGCACGCGGTGTAACCGCTCGATCCGGGAGAAGGCCGGACCGGCCCCTGCGGCGCTCGCTAGTGTCGCAAGCCGCCGATGCAGGACGAAAGGCTCGATCACGAACAACATCACTGCGAAGACGAACCACACACCGACCATGGCATGCATCCACCAGAACCGCGCCGAGCCGAAGCGCGTCCACAGGTCTCCGCGCCAGAGCATGTAGAGTCCGCTCATCCCCGCGGCAGCCACGCTGAGGCGCGCCTGCCAGGCGAATGGGCCTTCAAATCTTAGGAACGCCTTCAGCCTGTCTTGCGGAGGGTGTCCCCGACGAATGGCCGGCATGAGGATGGTGGTAACGAAGCTTACGCCGCCAATCCAGATCACCACTGCGAGGACGTGGATCGCACTCGCTAAAGCCATGTCGTTCATGGCCTTCAGCGCCGTCGCACGAGTGCGTGCGCCCGCTCAAGAGCGCCGCCATGCCTGGCAGAACGTCTGTTCACTCCGCCGCGCCGGCCGGGCTCGGAGCGGGCCGCGACCCAGGCATCAATCGCTCGACGAAGGCGGGAAACAGCGGGCGCAGCTTGATGAGAAAGTCCCAGGCCATCAGCAGAGCCCCGAGCGCGAACACGACGTCGCCCGGAAAGCGCATCCACTGCCAGAACAGCGTGGTGTCGTAGAAGGCCGCGCTGCGGGCGTAGGCATATCCGTGGGTGTAGACCGCTCCAAGCTGCGCCCAGCCGATTGGGAAGAAGTTGAACACGATCCACAGGGCCAGGCCGCCATTGTAGAGCCAGAATGCCCAGCGCCCGAGCCGCTCGCCGAACCGAGCTCCTTCTCCCGCGAGGTAGCGGAGGCAGAAGTAGATCAGGCCAAGTCCCAAAAGCCCAAAGGCGCCGAAGAGCGCCGTGTGCGCGTGGTTCAGCGTCAGGAAGGTGCCGTGCTCGTAGTAGTTCACGAGCGGCGCGTTCAGCACGCCGCCCCCGAAGACGCCGGCGCCGACGAAGTTCCAGAAGGCCGCGCCGAGGATGTAGGTGTATGCGAGGCCGTATTTGAACTCGGTCTCGGCCCTGATCATTTGACGGTGCCGGATGGCATCGAGGATCAACAGGACCAGCGGCAGCACCTCGATGAACGAGAAGATCGAGCCGAGCGGGACCCAGAGGTCGGGGCCGCCGACCCAGTAGAGGTGATGGCCGGTGCCGAGCACACCGCCGAGGAAGATCAGGATCAGCTCGAAATAGACCGCTCGCTCGGCCAGCTTGCGCGACACCAGGCCGATGGCCATCAGCAGGTAGGCGCTGATCGCCGCGGCGAAGAACTCGAACGACTGCTCGACCCACAGATGCACGACCCACCAGCGCCAGAAGTCGGTGATCGTGAACGAGTTCTCGATCCCGGTGAGCGGGATCATCCCAAAGGAATAGAGGAGCGCGATGTTGATGGTTGAAGCCCACAGCAGGTTCTCGAGTCGGATGTTCCCGCTCCAGAACTGACGCGTCGCTTGCTCCAGCTTCGTGCGCGTCGGCCACATGGCGCGGAAAACCAGCACGCTCCAGATGACGAGGCCCGAGAAAAAACCGATCTGCCAGAACCGACCCAGCTGGATGTAGGACAGGCCCTGGTTGCCGAACCAGAACCAACCGTTGCCGATCCATCCCATGATGCCGAAGTAGTCGCCGACGAGAGCGCCCGCGACCACGGCGAGGGTGACATAGAACAACACATCAACCAGCAGGCCCTGCCATTTCGCTTCCTGGCCGCTGATCGCCGGCGCGAGGAAGAGAGCCGCCGCAATCCACGACAGGCCGATCCAGACGATCGGCGTCTGGGTGTGGACGTCGCGCAGGAAGTTGAAAGGCAGATATTTGTCCACGGGCAGGCCGTAAAAGTCGGTCCGCTCGGAATAGTAGTGAGCCATGATCGCGCCCACGAGGATCTGCACCAGGAACACCGCCGCGACGACGAGGAAGTACTTGCCGGTCTTGCGCTGGCTGGGGGTCAATGGCCGGAACGCCGCCAACACCGGGTCCATCGGCGCGTCATCGGGGGCGTTGAGGTACCGCTCGTAGATGAACAGCACCATTCCCATGGCCAGGAAGGTGAAGCCGATGCTGGCCCAGGTCCAGAGGAACGTCGAGGTCGACGGCATGTTGCCGACGAGCGGCTCGAACGGCCAGTTCTGGGTCCAGGAGGTCTGGCTCCCGGGGCGCCGCGCCACGGTCGTCAGCGAGGAGTAGATCAAGAAGTCGGCTGTCTGAGCGGCGCTTGTCGCGTCCAGACTGGAGGCATGCGTCCATCCCTTCGCAAAGTCGTCGTGCAGCAGTTCGCTGCTGATCCTATCGCGCAAAGTCGCGATCGCGGCTGCCAGGGCTGCGGGAACCACAGCCTGCTTGGCCGTCAGATCCAGCCCTTGCAGCTGCGCCTGCATCGTGGTGCGGGCGAGCCACTGCTGCTCGGGCCGCAAGGCCGGGTACGGTTGGCCTAGCTGGGCAGTCGCGACGTTGGCCTCAGTCAGGTTCGCCAGCGCGACAAGGTTCGAGGCGGTGTAGTCCTCGCCGAAATAGGAGCCCATGCCGTAGAGGCTGCCATAGTCCATCAGGTCGGCTCGCTGGAATCCAGCCTTGCCGGCGACTATGTCGGCGTTGGTCATAACGACAGCGCCAGCGGCTGTAACGTATCGATCGGGCTGAGGCGGTGCGGCGCTATAAGTCTGAACGGTCGCCCAGGCGAGACAGGCGAAGGTGACGATCGCAACCGCCAGCAGCACCCACTTCAAGATGTCGCTGACGGGGTCTTCCGTCGGCCGATCTACAGCACCCGCACCTGTCGCCATGACCCACCCTCCCGCTGGACATCCGCTGAGCAGGATACCCGCCTGCATCGTCAGTCCGGCATTGATCTACATCAACGAAGCGAGTGACTATTGTCACAGTGGCGTTACGGCGCTTGCGGTGCGACGCTCCAGCGGTGATTTGGGACGTTGAACGAGATGCAGGGGCCGGAACTGGACCTTGAACACCTGCCCCTGTTGAGCGGCCTTCCTTCGGCAAGGCGGAAGGACCTCTTGGCGAATGCGGTAGTCCACGCGGTTGCGCCGGGAACGATACTGTTCGACCAAGGGGAGATGCCGACCTTCCAGCATGCGGTCCTGACCGGGTCGGCGCATCTTCTGGGTCGATCGAGCGAGGGACGCGAAGTCCTCATCGAGGTGGTGGAGCCGCCGGATCTCGTCATTCCGGCCGCGGTGGTCACGGGATCGCCCTATCTGATGCGGGCGCGCATCGCCGAACCGTCTCGACTCCTGCTGATCCGAGCTGGCGTGTTCCGTCAGGCGGTTCAGACCGAGCCGCAGCTTGCGCAAGCGGTGATCGCGAGCCTGGCTGGACAGTTCCGACGCTTGGTTCGGCAGGTCAAGAACCTCAAACTACGCACGGCCGCCGAACGCACCGGTTGCTACCTGGTCGCCTTATCGAGGCGGCAGGGAACGCCGCACCGCGCCGTTCTACCGTATGAGAAGAACCTGATCGCCTCGGAGCTTGGAATGACCCGAGAGAGCTTCTCGCGCGCTCTCTCGGCGCTGCGGGTGCACGGCGTCACCGTCCAGGGCGACACGATCTTGATCCGGGACTCGAACCTCCTGGGCAGGGCCTGCCACCTCGACCCGCTCATCGACGGTCTGGAGATGCCGCCGTAGGCTTAGTCCGCTTCGAGCTCGGACGCCTCGTCAGGTTGCCGCAGCGCCTCCCCCCGTGAGGAAAGGCGGTAGCCCATCTCTAGAGGTCTGCTTTCGGGCAGTCTGACTTCGTTGGATGCGCCGGCAGGGAACGCGAGGGCTCGCCGGCCCCTTTGCGTGTCTGCGGCTGGAAGGATTACCGGCCCACCAGCGGTTTCAGCGGCGGGTCGACGCCCTCGGGGAGAGGGACCTCGGCGACGTTCAGGGTCATCGAGACGGTGTCGTAGTAGCCGCTGACGCCGATGATCTCGATCACGCCCTGTTCGCCGAGCAGACCGAGCGCCCGGGCCAGGGTCGCGTCGCTGACCGTCCGCGTGCTGCGAAGCTCCGTACAGAAATCATAGACCACCGCCTCGTCGGCCCGCATCGGCTCGGGCCGGCGGCCCTCGGCGATCGCCTCGGCGATAATCGGATCGAGGCCCGCCTCGCGCGCCAGCCGCTCGTGCGCCCACCACTCGAACTGCGCATCCCAGGCGCGAGCGGTGATCAGGATGGCGAGCTCGTTCAACCGCGCCGGCACGCTGGTCTCGAAACGCAGGTAAGCACCCACCCGCTGCATTAGGTCGGCGAACCTCGGGCTGCGCAGCCAGGCCTGGAACGGCCCGCGGAGGCCGCCGCGCGGCCCGGCCCGGATGCCGTCGGCCGCTTCCCGCTGCGCGGGCGTCATCTCTTCCAAGGAGAGCGGCGGAAAGCGTGGGGGTCGGGAGGGATCGGCCATAGCGTTGAAGACCTTTCCACCGCGCGGGCGAATGCGCCAGCCCCCTTAGCGGCCCGCAACGCGTGGGGCCGCGACGGCCTCGACCCCGCGGGGGCGGCAGCTAAACCGCCGCTGAACGGCAGCTTCACCGTCGATATCGGCGCGGTAGCGCATTGCCTTTCCCGCGCACCGTTCCCGCCGCTCCTGGCGGGGGGCGCCTGAGAGAAGGAAACGAACTGATGAAACTGCCTGTAAAGACGCTGGCCGCGGCCGGCGCGCTCATGGTCATCTCCGCCGGCGCGGGCTTTTCCGTGGCGCAGGTCTACCAGCCCCACATGCAGAACGCCCTTGGGTACCTCCAGTCCGCGCGCACCGAGCTGGCTGTGGCGACCCCCGACAAGGGCGGCCACCGCGTGGCGGCGCTGAGCCTGGTCAACCAGGCGATCAGCCAGGTGCACCAGGGCATCAACTACGCCTACTAACGCTTGGCGCGCTTGCCCCCGGCGCCCGCGCTTTCACCGGCGCGGGATGGCGACGCCGGGCGCGACGCCTTACAGCACTTTTGATTGTAAATCAGGACGGCGGTCCAGCTTAACGAGGTGCACCGCTAGAGAGTGAAACACAGCCCGCGGCCGAACGCCCTCACCGGACGGAGAGGGTCGCTCGGCCGGCCGTGTTCAGCGCCTAGTAGGCGTAGGCGATGCCCTGTTGGACTTGGGCGATCGCCTGGTTGACCAGGCTGAGCGCGGCCACGCGGTGACCGCCCTTGTCAGTGAGCGCCACCTGGAGTTCGCCGCGCGCGGCCTGCAGATCGCTCAGGGCGTTCTGCATGTGGGGCTGGTTGACCTGGGCCACGCTGTAGCCGGCGCCGGCCGAGATCGCCATGGCCCCGACCACGGCCAGAATCTTCGTACGCATCTGCATGACTGAGTTCCTCCTCGTTCGGCCGCATGAACCGCGCGCCCCGTAACACAGTAAATCAACAACCGCGGCGGTGAAACGGGCGAACGCCGTTACGCCGACCGCAAACGTCTCACCCGCCGGCGTAGGCGATGCCCTGTTGCACCTGCACGATCGCCTGATTGATCAAGTTCATCGCCGCCTCGCGGTGGCCGCCCTTGTCGGCAGCGGCCACGGCCAGCTCCGAATTGGCGTTCTGCAGGTCGCCCAGCGCGTTCTGCATGTGCGGCTGATCCATCCCGACGGTGTAGCCAGTGCAGGCCGAGATCGCCAAGACACTGGCCACGGCCAGGACCTTCAAACGCGATTGCATGCTCTCCCTCCCCGTCAGGCCGGCCCTCGTCGGCGGCCCCTCCGTAACACTATAAATCAACAAGCCCGGTCATGAAACGGCCGAACAGCGTTATGCCGCCCTCTCGCCGCCCGTCAAACGGTAGCGAATTGCCCAAACGTCCGGCCAAGTCTAGGCTTCGCAGTTGATGGCGCACGACGTCTTCATCAGCCATTCGTCAAAGGACAAGCCGGCTGCCGACGCGGTCTGCGCGCTCCTCGAATCCGACGGACTCCGTTGCTGGATCGCACCGCGCGACGTGCAGGCGGGCGTCAGCTACGCCGGCGCGATCATCGACGCGATCAATGAGTGCCGCGCGATGGTGCTGATCTTCTCGGACGCCGCCAACGCCTCGCCGCAGATCGAGCGCGAGATCGAGCGCGCCGCGAACCGGCGGATCCCGCTACTGCCCTTCCGGATCGAGAATGTGACGCCTCAGCGCGGGCTCGAGTACTTTCTGAGCACGCCACACTGGCTTGACGCCTTCACACCGCCGCTCGAGATGCACATTCGCGAACTGGCCCGGCAGCTGCACGCGCTGCTGGACCCGAAGGCGACCGCCGGAGCGGCGGCCGTTGTTGTGACGCCGCCGGCCGGCCCGGTGGTCGCGCCGCCCGCGGCCAAGCCGGTCGTCGCCACCCCGACCGCCGTCACCCGAACCAGAACCAGGATGACGACCGGCGCCATGGTGGCGATCGGCGCGGTCGTGGTCGGCGGCGCGCTGGCCGTCGCCGGCGGCACGGCGGTCTGGCTGGGCGGCCAGCACGCCACGCCGGCGCCGCCATCGAGCTCGGCGATCGCCAGCTCGGCCGTCGCCAGTTCGGCCGTCGCGAGCTCGGCGATCGCCAGCTCCGCCAGCGCCGCGCCACCGGCGTCGAGCGAAAGCTCTGCGGCCGCATCGTCCGCGGCCGCGAACTCCGCCGCGGCCGAAGCCGCCGCCAAGCTGCCGCCGCCCAGTCGGATCGTGGAGAGCCGGACGCGGGTGGGAACCGCTGTCGGACAGGGCTTGGGAGTCGGTCCGATCGGGCCCCCCCCGCCAATGGTGCTGCGCAGACCGCCGCCCTTCCGGCCGCCACCTTTCCGGCCGCCGCCGCGCCGCCCGCCGCCGCGCCGCCCGCCGCCGCATAGGCCGCCGCCTCCCAGGCGACACCCGCACCCATTTGTTTAGGGACGGCCCCGTTCCCGGCCGCGGGTCGAACTGCGCTGCGGAGGTCCCGGTCGAGCGCGCACAGGGCCTCTTCGCCGTTGACGCCGGCGGCGCGCGCCGATTTTGTTCACCGTTGGCGGATCGCGAGAGCGGGGGGCGGCTTTGGAGCAGCAGTTCAACTATCTAGCGATCCTGCTCTCGCTGATCATCGGACTCGCCATGGCCCAGGTGCTGACGGGGCTCGGCCGGCTGATCCAGGCGCGGGCGCGGGTCGTGCTCTATTGGCCGTCTGTGGTCTGGGCAGTGCTGTTCCTGATCGTTCTGATCGAGAGCTGGTGGTCGCTGTTCCGGATGCGCGACGTGCAGAACTGGAACTTCTTCGCCTTTCTCCTGGTCGTGGCGCACCCGGTCGGGCTCTACCTGATCTGCGCGCTCCTGCTGCCCGATCCCAGCGAGTTCAGCGCCGAGCGGCCGGTCGATCTGCGCGCCAACTATTTCGACCACCGCCGGTGGTTCTACGCGCTGGTCATCGTCGTTTCGCTGGCCCGCCTGGCGCGCCCGTTCGTGACGCCCGATGCGCCGCTGACCCCGCTCGACATCACCGTCCAGGGCTTGGTCATCGCCGCGGCCGGCGTCGGTCTCGCGACCAGCAACGTCGTCGTCCACCGTGCGCTGCCGGTGCTCGCTTGCGTCCTGTTGGCCGCCTACTACGCGCTGGTCTACATCCAGCTCGCCTGAAGGCGCGTCAGCCGCACGGCGGCGCCAGCATCTTCATCGATGCGGCGCCGCGTCGAGCGGGGACAGTTGGGGCGCCAGCCCCAGGCGCTCGGCCGCGCGCGGTTTCGTGTTACAGGTTCCCGCGCGCCCTGGAAGGGGCGCCCAGCCGGAGGAGGATGAGATGGCCGACGACATGGTCGTGGAGCGCAACCTCTGGAGCAACGCCTTCGCCCATCACCCTGTGGGCGCCAACATTGCGCGCGCCGAGGGCGTCTTCATCTACGACGAGGACGGCAACCGCTACTACGACGCCAGCTGCGGCCCGTTCGCGGTCAGCCTGGGCCACGCCCACCCGCGCCTGAACGCAGCGATCAAGGACCAGCTCGACAGGTTCGCCTTCGCCCACCCGACGATGGGCAACCCGATGCGCGCCAAGCTGTGCGACGCCATCGCCAGCGTCGCGCCCGAGGGGCTGAACGCCAGCTACCTGGTCTCCGGCGGCTCGGAGGCGGTCGAGACGGCGATGAAAATCGCCCGCCAGTACCATGTCGCCCAGGGCAATGCGGGCAAATACAAGATCATAAGCAACTACGAGTCTTACCACGGCATGACGCTGGCCACGATGGGGCTCTCGGGCAACCCTGGGTCGCTGCGCCGCTACGACCCGATGGTGCCGCACTGGCCCAAGCACGCTCAGTACAGCGACTACCGCCGCCCGCCGCACATGAGCCGCGACGACTGGGCGGTCGTCTGCGCGCAGGAGCTGGAGCGGATTATCCACTACGAAAGCCCCGACACGGTCGCGGCCTTCATCGCAACGCCGCACGGCTGCGGCTCGGAGTACGGCGTCGTGCCGCCGGAACGCTACTGGCGCGAGATCCGCCGCATCTGCGACGAAAACGACGTGCTGCTCATCGCCGACGAGGTGGTCTCGGGCTTCTGCCGCACGGGCAAGTGGTTCGCGATGGAGCACTTCGGCGTCACACCCGACATCATGACCGTCGCCAAGGGCATTTCGTCCAGCTACGTTCCACTGGGGGCCGCGGTGGTGAGCGACAGGGTCAACGAGCCGTTCGCGCGCGGCCTCACCTTCGTGCACGGCTTCACCAACGGCGGGCATCCGCTGGCCTGCGCCGCCGGCGTCGCCGCCATTCAGGTGATGAAGGACGACGAGATGGCCGAGCGGGTCGAGACGCTGGGCAAGCAGCTGTTCAGCCACGCCGAGCGGCTGAAGGCGCACCCGGCGGTCGCCGACGTGCGCGGTTGGGGCCTGTTCATGGTGATGGAGCTTGCCCGGCCGGACGTCGAGCCGCGCGCCTGGTTCCCCTCCGAGCTGCACGCCGAGCAACGGTTCCAGGAGACCGGCCTCGCCAACGGGGTGGTGTTCTACTCGGCCCTCTATGGCGCCCGCCGTCGGCCGCTGATGAGCCGGGGGCTGCCGATGTGGATCGCCCCGCCGTTCGTGATCACGCCCGACCAGCTCGACGACCTGATCGACCGCGTCGACCGGACGCTGCACCAATGGGAGCAGTCCCTGGCCGGCGACATGGCGCCGAAGCCGGCGGGCTAGCGGCACAGCCACCGCGCGGCCGCTTCAACCAGCCCGCCGCTAGACGGGCAGGTCGCTGGCGTGGCTGGTGGAGACGGTCACCTCGTTGCCGTCGGGGTCCCGTGTCTTGAAGATGTAGTGGCCGAAGTAACGCTTGTCAGCGATCGGATCGGGCTGGACGCCGCCGGCGATCAGCGTCGCGCGGTAGGCGTCGAGCTCCTCGAACGTGCGGCCCTCGATCATCAGGTCGACCGCGCCGGACGCGGCCGGCTCGAAAGGGCTGTCCGCCTCGGCGGACGGGCCGCCGCGCTGAAAGAGCAGCAGATGCGTGCCGCCGCGCAGCTCCAGGATCGACATGTTGTCGCCCTTGCCGACGATGCGCAGGCCGAGCGTCGAGTAGAAGCGGTTGCTGGTCTCCACGTCGGCGACGGTCAGCGCCATGTGGCCCACCCCGACCGGCGGCTTAGCGAGGTTCGCGTCCGACATCGCGGCTCTCTCCCTCTTGTGGACGGGGGATCCTAGCTCAATCGGAAGAACGCGGAAACGCGCCCCGCGCGGCTCAGGTGATCGGGCCGAGGGCGGCCGCCGTCGGCGCACAGAGGGCGGCGGGCAACGCGAAGGCCCGGCAGGGCATCGCCGGGAGGCGTCCGGCGCAGGCGATCGGCGCTATGCGACACATCGTTCAGGACCTAGAACCGTTTCGCCACCAAGGACGGCGGCAAGACGAGGAAGAGACCCATGCGCGTGATGCTCAAGATGCAGGTCCCGGTCGATGCTGGCAACAAGGCGGTCAGTGACGGCAGCTTGCCGAAAGTGATCCAGGAGTTCTTGGAGAAAGCCAAACCAGAGGCCGCGTATTTCGGCGCGTTTGAAGGGAAGCGCACCATGATCGCCGTGTTCGATCTGGCCTCGCCCGCGCAGATACCGCCGCTGGCAGAGCCCTTCTTCATGGGCCTGAACGCCACGTTCGACCTTACGCCGGTGATGGACGCCGCGGACCTGCAGACGGGCCTGTCGGGGGTATAGGCGCCCAAGCCCCAAGCGGGACGGAGGTTCGCTCTGTCGACGAGCGCTATGGCCGGCTCTCCGGTGGGGTTCCAACGTCCGCTTCCGACCCAAAGCGGACGGCCCGGCGGTTCCGCGCCAGTTAGCGCCAGGCGGCTTACGAGAGCAGCTCGCCCGTGCGTAGCCAGTGCGCGCAGTCGGGGGTCAGCCGTTCGGCCGCCACCGCGTCACACCGCGCGATCTCCTCGGCGGATAGCACCTCCCGCCAGCGGCCGTTCGTGCCCTTGTTGAAGAAGCTGGCCGCGCCGTTCTTGAAGAACGCCTCGATCGGCGCGCCCTTCGCGGCGTCACGCATGTAGTCGATGCTGCAGTGTTCGATCATGAGCGGCAGCCGCGCCTCGTCGATCTCGACGCCGAGGAACGCCGCCAGGCGGCGCATCTCTCGCCATGTCGGCAATGACGTTCGCGTAGTGCAGCAGGAACACGTTCGGCTGATCGCGCTGATCCCACCAGCTCTGACCGTTCTCCCAGAACGACAGGTCATGGAAACCGGGCGTTTCGTCGGTCTCGAGCCAGTGCAGGTAGTACTCGCGCACGTCCGGCGTCGGCGCGCTCCACTTGGGCCACGGCCCTTCGGAGGCGTTGATGGCCGCCCAGGCCGTGTCGGTGAACGACGTGGCGTGATTGTGGGCGCTCCACAGCACGTCGCGGGCGTCGCGGCCGATGTAGACGTACTTCACGGAGGTGCTGAACGGCACGGCGTCAAACGGCAGGTGGGTCTTCAGGAAGCGGCGCTGCGTCTGTGCCTCGAGCATCTCGGCCAGCGCAGGCAGCGGCATCATGAAGCGAACGTCTACCCATGGCGAGGCCCCTGCGGCGGCTACCCCCTCCTCACCGCCGGTGAGAAGCTGCCCGACGATCTGCTGAGTCAGCGTGGTACCCGACTTGGCCCAGGTCGCGATGATGATGTCATCGGGTCGGAGCTTCACGTGGTCCCAACGTGAGGTCTCGAACATGCGCGTTTCGATCACCTCGCGCGGCGGAGCCACCTCGATCGCACCGGTCATCAACATCCCCCCTCATCCGTCATGCAGACAGTCGTCGCGGCCGAGACCCTAGCTAGGCCGAAGCGCGGCCGCCAACGGAAAGGCGCCACTGTCCGTCCTCGGGTAGGGACCCAAGGTCCGCTTTCGACCCTAAGCGGACAATGGCCGGGCGCCCTTGCCGGGACCTTCCGCCGCCTTAACGCGCGGCTTCGAGCTGACCTCGGATCTCGCCGCCCTTGTGCTCGGCGGTGTGCACATTGAAGTACGATTTGCCGGCCTGAAGGTCGGCCGCCTGGGCCGCAGTCAGCGTCGCCGCACCGTCGATCGGGCTTGCCAGGCTCTTCATCGTGACGACGGGCGGTGCGCCCACGCCGGGCAACGCCGGTCCGTGGAAGTGGGCGGCGACCGCCGGTCCGGTGAGCCCGCCGTAGGTCACGTGGTAGGTGAACACGTCGCTGGCCGTATCCAGCGTCGCAGCCACTTGGCCCGTGCCCGTCGTCGTATTCGCTGGCACCTCGCTTGACCCTTTCAGGTCAGCGGTGAAGTGCAGGGTCGCCGCGGGGGCGACCGCTGCTCCTCCCAGAAACAGCACCGCCGTTGCGGCGGCCGTCGCGGTCGCCGGCTTCACAGGGGAAAAGCGGTTCCCGACCTGCTCGGTTCCCAAACGTTGTCCCGGCCGCGACGAATGTCTGCTCTCCGGCGCTGTAAATGTGACTGCTTCCGACCCAAAGCGGACGTGACGATCATAGGCAATGGTGCTCAGCGATGCGGCGGATACCCCATCTCGGCTTCGGTCGAGTGCGCCAGGAAGGCTCTCATGGCCCAGGTCCCCACGGCCAGGACGACCAGGCCCACCAACGCGCCGGCGAAAATGCCGGCCGACGTGCAGAAACTGACGACAAGAGCCGCGATGACTGCGCCCAGCACGATCGCGACCCATTTCACGCCCAGCATGAAACGGTGGTAGGTCACCGCCCGCACCTGAAAGTCCTCGACGGGATCGGGCAAGCTAAATGTTTGCTCGGACATACTGAAACCTCCCTATCCGGCTGATTATATGGCGCTAAATACCACAAATCCGCCTTCGAGGGGATCGACTACGCCAATGCCCGCTCTCCGGCCGGAACCCAACGTCCGCTTCCGACCCGGAGCAGACACTCGATCGACACTCTGTCCTGGCGCCGGGGCGCAGCGCGTTCCACTCTGATTTAGCCCGCCATAACCACCGGAGAGCGTTGCGATGCGCGCGCTTGTTCTGCTGTCTCTCAGCATCATCATCGCAGGGTGCTCCCTCGGGTCTAGGGCGGAGATGCGGTAGGAGAGCCTATGGACTGGATGCCGGAGGTCGAGCAGCTGGAGCGGCTGCGGCGGTTGCGCAAGCGGATGGGCGGCGCGGACTCCATCGCGCGCCAGCACGCGCAAGGGCGGCTCACGGTTCGGGAGCGCGTCGATCTGTTGGTGGACGCCGACTCGTTCCAGGAAACGTCGACCTCGGCCGGCGCGGCCAAGTGGGACGCCGAGGGGCGGCTGGAGAGCTTCCGCCCGATGGCCTACGTCACCGGGCAGGCCAACATAGGGGGCCGACCGGTCGTCATCGAAGGCGGCGATTTCACCATCCGCGGCGGCGCTTCGGACTCTGGCACGCCCTACCCGCGCGTGGAGGTCGCCTGGCTGGCGGGCGAGCTGCGCGTGCCGTTCATCCGCCTGTTGGACGGGGCCGGCGGCAGCGTGCGGAACTACGATCCCGAAGCCAGGCGTGCGGGCGGCGATCCGAACATGCCGCCCGGCCATGCGGCGGCCGACGAAGGGCCGTTGGTCGACGTGAAGCCGACGGGGACCCCCGGCAGCTTCGACCTTCCCGAGCGACCTGATTTCTCGGCCGTTGCGCCTTTGGCGGAGAACCACCTGGCGACCGAAATGGCCAAGGGCAACCTTCTAGCCCAGGTCCCGGTGGTCGCCGCCGTTCTGGGGTCGGTTGCCGGGTTGCCGGCCGTGTACGCCGGCGAATGCCATTTCTCGGTGATGACCAAGACGGCCGAGACGTTCGTAGGCGGCCCGCCGATGGTGAAGCAGGCGCTTGGCTTGGACGTGACCAAGCAGGAACTGGGCGATTGGACCGTGCAAGCCAAGACCTCAGGAGTGGTCAACAACGTCGCCGAGAGCGAGGCCGACGCGTTCGAGCAGATCAAGCGGTTCCTGTCCTACCTGCCCTCGAACGTCTGGCAGCTGCCGCCTTGGGTCGAACCCAATGACGATCCCAATCGGCGCGACGAGAGTCTGATCTCGGCCATCCCGAAGCGACGGACAGCCGCTTACGAAGTGCGCAAGATCATCGAGGCCGTGGTGGACCGGGACTCGATGTTCGAGATTTCGTCGCTCTATGGTCGAGCCATGGTGACGATGCTGGCTCGGATCGACGGGTTCCCGGTTGCGGTCCTCGCCAACGACTGCCGCCGCGACGGCGGCGCAATGACACCGGCGGCCTGTATCAAGACCGAACGGTTCGTGGACGTCGCCGACACCTTCCACCTGCCGATCGTCTATTTTGCCGACGTGCCGGGTTTCATGGTGGGCGCTGCGTCGGAGGCCGGCGGCATCATCCGCTTCGCCAACCGGGTCTCAGCGGCGGTGCGAGAGGCTAGCGTGCCCTACATCTCCATCGTCACGCGGCGCATGTACGGGGTCGCCAGCGTGGTGGCCAAGACCGGCGGTATGGCTCTCCGCTACGCTTGGCCATCGGCCGAGTCCGGATCGCTCGTGGCGCAAGGCGGCGTGATGGCCGCCTATCGGCGAGAGATCGAAGCCGCCCCCGATCCGGTGGCCAAGCGGCTGGAGATCGAGGACCGGTTCCAGCGGATGGCCTCGGTCATGCGCCAGCCTGGGCTCGCCCGGCCGATGGAGATCATCGACCCGCGCGACACGCGGCCCGCGATCGTCGACTACCTCCGCAAAAGCCACGCCGTGAACGCCACCCGGCTGGGGCCGAAGCTGCGCGTCGGCATGCGGCCTTAGAGGGAGACGAGCCTGTGGACGTGAAATCCGAGATCGACGCCATCGTGTGGAAGATCGAGGTGGCCCCGGGCGCCGAAGTGGCCACAGACGACGTGCTGATGATCCTGGAATCCATGAAGATGGAGGTGCCGGTGCCAGCTCCGATCGCCGGCCGGGTGCGGTCGATCGTGGTCACCGAAGGATCGACCGTTCAGGAAGACGACGTCTTGGTGGTGCTCGACCCAAGCTGACGCTGACGACCGCTTCGGCCCTCGAAGGGCGGCTTCCCCGCCTCAGGGTCGTTGTCTGATCTTGGGCTTGTTGCCGCCGGCCTTGGCGAGGGCTGCGCCGACGCGAGTCATCTGCCGCGCCTCGCCCATCTTGGCCCGCTCATTCTCGGGGATCGCGAGCTCGCGGATCATGTAGTTGGAATGGGCGGCCTGAACGGCGATGCGGTAGCCCATGGCGTCCTGCGCAAGGTTGATCGACTGCTTCAGCATCCGCAGTTCGAGGAGGCTGTTGGCTGCCCAACGCTCCGCCTGCGCCATCACCGCGTCCTCCAGCTGATCGCGCGGCACGACCTCGGAGACGAGCCCCAGCTCATGCGCCTCCTGGGCGGGGACGAACCGGTTCTCGAACAAAATCCGCTTCGCATTGCGCACGCCGAGGTCCCAAGGCGCGGTGTGCAGTTGCAAGTGCGAGGGCAGAAACTGCGCATCGTCGCTCGCGATGATGATGTCCATGCAGGAAGCGATCAGGAAACCGCCGAAGATGCAGTAGCCCTGCACCTGCGCAATGGTGGGCTTGCGGACATCGCGCCAGCGCAGCGAGTTCTCCACGAAGAGGTGCCATGAGCGGTTCACGCGCCCGAGGACCCCTTCGCCGAAGGGCTTGGTCGCGCGATCCTCCAGCTCCTCTGGCGTGCCGAGATCGTGGCCGGCGGAGAAGTGATCGCCGGCGGCGGCCAGCACGATCACTTTCACATCGTTGTCCAGGTCGGCGCGGGCGAAGGCCCGCGTCATTTCCTCGAGTAGGATGCGGGACTGCGCGTTGCGGTAGCGCGGGCGATTGAGGCGAATGATCTCGATCTCACCGCGGCGTTCGATTTCGATATGACGGTAGCTCATTGGAGCGCCTTCGCGGGCCCGGCGCGAATCGCGCCGACCGGTTCTTGGAGTACGGCCCCGGCTTCCACCAGGGCATCGATCTCGGCGCGGGAAAGCCCGAGCAGGCTCCCCAGCACGTCGTGGGTATGTTCGGCGAAGCAGGGGGCCGGCGACCTGATGGCGCCGGGCGTCAGCGACAGCCTGTAGGCCAGCCCGGGATATTCCGCCGTGCCCGCCGCGGGATGTGTGAGTTCATGCATGAAGCCGCGGCTCCGAAGGAACGGGTCGCGCCAGACGTCGGCTCCGCTGTTCACCGGCGCGGCAGGGACCCCGGCCGCCTGCAGCAGGTCGGTTGCTTCGTGCTTGTTGCGGCCGCGGGTCCAAGCGCTGAGGCCCGCCTTCACCGCCTCGGCGTGCGCGAGCCGACCGGCCAACGTCGAGAACTGCGCTTCGGCCAAGCCACCGCCGCCAGTGGCGACCGCCAGCCTACGCCAGGTCTCGTCGTCAGGGCAGGCGATGACCATCCACTGGTCGTCTCCAGCGCATGGGAAGGCGTCGTGGGGCGCCATGTCCGGGCGGCGGTTGCCGTCGGCGCGGAACACCTCTCCCGTCCTTCCCGTCTGCAGAATGTACTCGCCGATCCAATGCATGGCCGCTTCCACCTGGGCGACCTCGACATATTGGCCGAGACCTGTTCGGTCGCGCTCGGCCAGGGCCGTCAGCACGGCTGCGGCGCCATGCAGCCCGCCAATCGGATCGAGATAGGCGGGGCCTGTCAGCACCGGCTCGCCGTCGCCATAGCCGATCAGGCTGGCCATGCCGGCAGCGGCCTCCATGGTCTTCCCCATGCCGACATGGCTGGACCAGGGCCCGTCATTCCCAAAGGCGGGCATCTCCACCATCACCAGCTTCGGGTTGTCGCGGCTCAGCGCCTCGTATCCCAGGCCGAGCTTGGTCAGGGCGTGAGGCGAGAAGTTGGCCAACACCACATCGCACTTGGCCGCGAGCCGCCGGGCGATCTGCTGCCCGCCGGGTGACTTCAGGTCGAGGCAGATCGACTTCTTGTCGTGATTTTGCGTGTTGAACAGCGCGTTGCGATCATAGGGCCGCTCACCGCCCAATCGGTCGGGATAGCTCGCCGGATCGTTGACCCCGACCGCCAGGAGTCTAGTCGCGCGCCGTTCTCGATCTTGATGACTTCGGCGCCCAGGAAGGCGAGCGCACGCGCGCTCATCGGTCCTGCCCAGGCCTGCGTGAAGTCGAGAACACGCAATCCTTGGAGCGGCAGGGCGTCAGCGATGGCCGGAGCGGGGAGGGAGCTTCGGCGTTCAAGGCTCTTGGTCTGGAACCTGGCGCGGCCTCCCAGCGCGGGCGCCGGCGCCGGCGCACGGTGTGGCGAGCACGTGCGGAACACAGGCCCCAAGCTATCCAGCTTGCCGTCGCCATCCGTCCGGAACATGCCGCGGCCTGCATATTGGGGCGTCTCGATGAGCTCTGGCAGGGTGGGGATTCGCGCCGAGCTCACCTTGGCCTGCTGCAGCTGCTCGATCAGCTCTTCCACGCCGCGATCGCGCGCCTTCTCGCGCAGAACCGCCACGGCGTCCGGCCAGTTGCGGCGCAGGACCGCTACGCTGGCGAACCTTGGGTCTTCGGCGAGGTGGGGGACGTCAAAGATGCGACAGATGGCTGGCCACCCGCGCAATGCAAAGAGCACGAGCCAGCCATCGCGGCACCTCAGCTGGGCCAGCATGCCCGGATACTGCCGCCGCGAAGCGTAGGTGCGTGAGTAGGAGTATTGGGTGACCAGGTTCTGCGCCATCGCCGCGGTGGCTTCGGCCGTGATCGCCTCCACAGCCTGGCTCTCGCCGATCCGGTCGCGCCAGATCAGCGCAGCGAGGCACGAAATGTAGGCGGTGGCCCCGCACGCGTAAGCCGTCCGGCGGCCGACGCCGTAGAGCGGCTCGCGGTCTTGGGCGCCGGTCGTGAACATGACACCGCTCAGCGCTTGGTGGACGATCTCGCCGCCGCGCCACCCCCGATAGGGTCCCTGCTCGCCGAAATCGCTGGTGCGACAGACGATCTTGTCCTCAGCCCGTGCGCCGATCGGATCTCCAGTGTCGACGAGGACGATGTCGGTTTCGCTGAGGAGCCGATCCAGGTCGCGTTCGCTCGCCGCATCGCCTTGGCGCCAGGTGAAACCGGCCTTGCCCTGGTTCAGGTGACGGAAGAGGAGCGATCCCTCGTCATCGAACGGGCCCTCCAGTCGCGTCGCGGTCCCATCCGGTCGCTCCACGAGGATCACCTCGGCGCCGTAGTCCGCGAACAGCCTGCCGCAAAACTGGCCAGCCGCAGTGGACGTAGCGTCAATCACCTTGACGCCGGCCAGCGCCGGCTGGTCCCATGCCATCGGGGCATGCTCCCTTATTGCGTTGACGATCTAGCCAGTTCGATCGGCGCGGCGGCAAGTCAAATCGGCCACCGGGCTGCTGTTGCCTGGTCTCGCGCGTCAGCACCGGGAGCGGGCCAACCCAGCAACGCTAGAACTTGCGCTGAGTGATCCTAGGTCGGGGTCTTGAAGCGCGCAGCGTCGCCGGAGCCGCTGGTCGCGTCACCCGGCGAGTAGGAATGCGCCCCGGTTCCCGCCAGGGCGCCGCCTTGCACGATCAGGTACTCGTCGCGGATCGGGCGACCCTCAAGAAAACACTCAAGGATCTCGCGGGTTCCAGCCGCATACCGCGCCTGCGCCGACAGGCTGGTTCCGGAGATGTGCGGGGTCATGCCTTCGTGCGGCATGGTGCGCCAGGGGTGGTCGTTCGGCGGCGGTTGCGGAAACCAGACGTCGCCGGCGTAGCCGGCCAACTGGCCGCTTTCGAGCGCGTGCACGACGGCGTCGCGATCGACGATCTTGCCCCGCGCCGTGTTCACCAGGTACGCGCCCCGCTTCATCCGCCCGAGCATCGCCGTGTTGAACAGGTTCTCGGTCTCGGGGTGCAGCGGGCAGTTGATGGTGATAACGTCGCAGACCCCGACCATCTCTTCGACGGTGTCGTGCCAGGTCAGATTGAGCTCCTTTTCGACCGAGGCCGGCAGCCGATGGCGATCGTGGTAGTGCAGGTGCACGTCGAACGGTTTGAGGCGACGCAGCACCGCCAGGCCGATCCGCCCCGACGCCACTGTGCCGACATGCATGCCCTCGACGTCGTAGGAGCGCGCAACGCAGTCGGCGATGTTCCAGCCGGCTTTGCGAACCCAGTCGTGCGACGGAAGGTAGTTGCGCACCAGACCCAGGATCATCATCACCACGTGCTCGGAGACGCTGATCGAATTGCAGTAGGTCAGCTCCGCGACGGTGATGTCGCGCTCGATCGCGGCCTGTAGATCGACGTGGTCGGAGCCGATCCCAGCCGTCAAGGCGAGCTTGAGCTTGCGCGCCTTGGCGATGCGTTCCGCGGTGAGGTAGGCGGGCCAGAACGGCTGGGAAATCACCACGTCGGCGTCGACGAGTTCCCGCTCGAACCGGCTGTCGGGCCCGTCCTTGTCCGAGGTCACCACCAGGGTGTGGCCCCCCCTTTCCAGAAAGGGGCGCAGGCCAAGCTCGCCGGAGACGCAGCCCAGGAGCTGACCGGGCGTGAAATCGATCGCCTTGGGCGTCGGCAACGACTGGCCGTCGGGGTAGCGGTCGAGCTTCGGAAGACCGTCTCGCGCGTACGCGTTCGGATAGCCGTCGATCGGATCGTCGTAGAGGACACAGACCACTTTCGCCATGTCGGTCGCTCCTTTGGTGAGCAGAGGTAGATATCCGCGGGACGCGGCGTTTCCTCGCCGCACTCTACCTCAGCCACGCGCACAAACGGCGACAGATCGCCCCGGCGGAGGGCGCTTCTTCGTTGGCCGGAGCCGGTCGTCGTCGGCGAACGCGAAGCTTGGCAGCCCGCCTGATCGGGCTCAGTCTGGCCGCAACCCTTCCCGATCGAACTCCAGCCCACCCACGAGGCGGCCGAGTAGTACGGCCAATTAGGTGGTCTCCTGGTTTTGACCGCCCGTGTCCTAAAGCTGAGCAGGCGGGTCCTAATTCGGGTCGGTCGGACCGGAGTCTGACTCCCGGCCGATCAACGCGCGCTCTAGCGCTTCGTGAGCTTCGGCCCGCACGGCGAGGGCGACCCAGTGCCGCGCCATGCGTTCCCAATGGCGCTTTGTCTCAGAGTCGGGCGCGTCCTCCGCGCGCATGAGGGCAACGCTGGCTCTCGCCCGGCAGTCTGCCGCGCTCATCATTGGGCGACAATGCGCCGCGCGCGGCGAGAGTCCAACTGCGCGCCTCGATGAACGTGACCCCGGCATCGGTGATCATGAAGGCGTTCGAGCCGCCGAGCCCGCCCCAGCCGACCGTGTCGGGCGTCAGCACCGGAAATGCCTCCGGGTTAAAGCGCCCGAGGCTGAGCCCCAGGCTCATTGGGCCGAACCGCGGCACACATTTGATCTATCTTGGCGAGTGAAGTCGGAGTCCGCTCGCTTGAGATCGATCGAGACAACGCGCTTGTCCCTGAGGCCGCTCACGGTCGACGACGCGCCAGCCATGCAGCGGTGGTTCGTCGTTTGGGAGGTTGTGCGCTGGCTGGAGGTCCCGTGGCCGTATCCTCCAGGCGGAGCCCTGAGGTTCATTTCGGAGGTCGCGTTGCCGCGGATGGCGGCAGGTCAGGGTTGGTTCTGGAGCATTCGTCATAAGTCGGCCCCTGAAGAGGTCATCGGTCAAATCACGCTCAAGGATGTCGAGGACGATAATCGCGCCTTTTGGCTCTCACCGCCGTGGCAGGGCGCTGGTCTGATGACGGAAGCGTGCGACGCGGTCACTGACTTCTGGTTCGAGGAATTAGGCAGGCCCGACCTCAGAGTTCGCAAAGCCGTCAACAACGTTCCCTCGCGCCGGATCTCGCAACGTCAAGGCATGCGCGTGGTGCGCACCTTCACCGAGGCGTTCGCATCGGGCGAACACCTGTCCGAGCTGTGGGTAATTTCGAAGGAAGAGTGGCGTGAGCATCGCGCCAACCAGCCTTAGCTAGGGCCGTCCAAGTCCATGTCCGCTATCGACCCAAAGCAGACACGCTGATTTCCTCGCCCGGCAAGCTTGACGCCGCTGTCTGCGGGCGCGTCTTGTTCGGGAATGGGCGTTGAGGCAGCCAGCGGAGGGGGCGGGCAACCTTATCCTCGCGACGCCGGTGCGACCTCTCGCATCCGCGCGCGTCGGATCGCCTTTGGCGCGTTTCGAGATTGGGAGCCCGAGTTCGCAACGCACGTGCTACGAGCCGACGGCGTGCTGCATTACGTCTCGACCATCACCTACGGGATGGCTGGCCCGATGTTGGTCCGCGGCCAGAACCACGTGCCAATCAGCGCGCAGTTCCGCCGCAGCTGCGCATACACAGCTCTGCTCGGCGAAATATTGTCGGCGCTGGACTACCAGGGCACGGCCTGCTTCAACTACAAGGTCGTCGACGGCAAGCCGCTGATTTTCGAGATCAATCCGCGGTACGGAGCCTCGCTAAGCGTAGACGTCACGGGCTATGTCGACGCCTACTTCGGCGCACTGAACCCACATCCGAGGCCGCTCGCCTAGCGCGCGTCGGCGCCGGAGGCGGTTAGCCGCCGGTCGGGGGAGTCCCGCCCTGCAGAAAATCGAGCAATAGCGAGTTGACGAGGTCGGGCCGGTCGAGTTGCAGCCAGTGGCTGGCTTCGTTTATCCGCTCGTAGCGCCATGGCGCGGTCACGTAGCGCGCCGACCCGGTCATGGACTCCTCGGTCAAGAACACATCGCCGGTGCTCCACACTCCCATGGTTCTCGAACCGACGGGAGGGAATGCCACCGGAGGCGCCAGCGGATTGACGTTGGCGCGATACCAGTTGAGGCCGGCAGTAAGGGCGCCTGGCGCACTCAGCGCTGCAACGGCGTGTTCCATGTGGGCGTGGTGTCGGCCCCACTCTCGGAACAGCTGCCAGTCGTTTGCCGCCAGAAGCTCCTCGGCATTGGGAAACTGAAACAGCAGCATGTACCAAGACTTCTCGCGCTGCGCGATGGGAGCGGAGCCGTAGAAGCTGGATGGATGTCCGACGGAAAGCACGACGAGATCTTTCACGCGCTCGGGCATGAACGCGGCCACGGCCCAAGCGACAGCCGCGCCCCAATCATGGCCAACCACATGAGCGGACTTCAGCTCCAGCGCATCCATGATTCCAGCGACGTCTCCGACAAGATTGGGGATTGCGTACGCTTCAACCCCCTCTGGTTTGTCGGTTTCGCCAAAACCTCGCAGATCGGGGGCAACCACTCGGTAGCCCGCGCTCACAAGAGCCGGAACCTGCTTGCGCCAAACTGCGCGCGAGTCAGGAAATCCGTGCAGCAGCAGGACCGCATCGCCGTCGCCCTCGTCCTGTAAGGCGAAGTTCAGCCCCGAAATCTCGAGATGTTTAGTGGTCATACAATCCATCCATTCGCGCTGGCGGAACCCTAGCTAGGCCCAAGAGCAAGCGGCAAGGGAAGGGTAGCCGAACGGCTCGGGGCAATGTCCGCTTCTCTTCTGCTCTCGACCCAAGCCGCTGGCGAGCAACCGCGCGCTGAACAGCGCACGTCCAAGCTCGTTCGCGAGACGGGCCAGCCCTCACTGAGGTCCGACGAGATAGGCCCGGTGAGACGATGTGTAGAACTCTGGAGGCATCGCCTCGGGGCCAGCGAGATTGGCGACGAGGAGGCCTCCAACCTGGGGATCCGTCGGCGCGCGCTCGAAGAACCGCCGCCGCCGGTCGCGCCCCGCCTGATCGAAGGTGGTGTTGAGGGTGGTGGTGACCTCGCTGACGAACTTGATTCGGCGATGACGTTCCTTGCGCTCCGCGGCGTAGTCGGCGAAGGCGGACGGCGACCAATCCGATGACCCGAGCAGTACCTCCGAGACAATTCGCGCATCGCGATAGGCGCTCGACAGCCCACAGCCGATAATCGGGTCCGTCCACCCCGCGGCGTCGCCGATAAGGACGCCGCCTTCGACGAAGGGGGCTTCGGTCGAACTCTCGTTGTTGAGGAAGGTGACCAGCGGCCCGGCTTGTCGGCCGCCCGCGATGGCGCCCGCTTTTGGGCAGCATTCGAGCTGATAGGCCGACAGGAAATGCGCCGGACCGTCGGCGCCGGTGAAGCGGCTGCGGTCGTCGATCGACCAGAACCCGTAGAGCCGGGCGCGGCCATCCGCCTGCGGAAAGATGCTGTAGCAAAGGTCGCCTTCGACGCCGATCGAGATCACGTCCGGATCCCAGCCCTCGGCCGACTTCACCAGCATGCCGCACAGCAGGTCGCGCGGCCGGTCGACAGTCAGGCGAACCCCGAGAGCCTCGCGGGTCTGCGACGCGCGGCCGTCGGCGCCGACGACGATGCGGGCGTGCGCCGTCGTGGCCTGACCGCCCGAGGTAAACTTGACGAGGGGAGCGGCGCCGCCCTCGACGGTCTCGACTTGAGCGCCCCGCACCACCTTCGCGCCCGCGGACGCCGCCGAATCGATAAGCGCCTGGCAATGCGCGGGGTGGGTGATGCACAGCATGCCCGGCACGCCCGGAATGAAATCGCCGAGCGGAATCGGCGCCGCTTCGACCGCGTCCGCCGGGAACACTTCATCGTAGCCGATGAAGCGGGTCGAATATCGGCCGCCCGCCGCCAGCAGGGCCGCCTCGAGACCGAGCGTCTGCGCCTCCTTCACCCCCCACTGCACCATCACCTCGCCCCGAACCCGGTCCGGATAGGTCTCCGACTGCTCGAGCACCAGAACGTCCAGCCCGCGCCGCGCCAGCGCGAACGCCAGCGCCGACCCGGCGATGCCGCTCCCGACGATCACCACGTCATGCCGCTCGATCGCATCGTTCATCAGCCCCTCCCGCCCCAGAGAACGCCGTTATGCTTACAGCCAAGCCCGTTTCCGAGCGACTCGAAACTCCCCCACGATCGCCGCGCGAACGCTGCTAGTGCAGCAAGATGGCCACGGCCGAGCCCGCCGCTTCCTGGCAAAGCCGCGACGACCGCTGACGACCCAAAGCAGACCTTGCCGGAGGCGGCCACCGCCCGTCCCGCGGGCGCGGTAGAGCGTTGCCGTCGCTGCGGGGCGGGTCTACCGGTGGACCCCGAGGAGCGCCTATGACTGTCGAGATCCACGGCTTGTGCGAGGAACGGTTCAAGCCGCTCGAGGAAGCATTCCGGGCGAACTTCGACGACGGGTTGGAGCTGGGCGCTTCGCTCGGCGTGACCCATCACGGCCGGATGGTCGTCGATCTCTGGGCCGGCTGGAAGGACGTGGAGCGCACCCACCCGTGGGAGAAGGACACGATCGTCCTCGTGGCCTCGACCACCAAGATGATGGTCACGCTGGCCGCGCTTGTCCTGCTCGACCGCGGCCTGCTCGACCTCGACGCGCCGATCGCCCGCTACTGGCCGGAGTTCGCGCAGGGCGGCAAAGGCGCGGTCACCGTCCGAGACGCCTTCACCCACCAGGCCGGCGTGCCGGGCTACGATCCGCCGGTCGCCATCGAGGCCCTATACGATTGGGCCGGCATTACCGCCCATATCGCCGCCGAGCCGCACTGGTTCGGTGGCGAGAGGGTCATCGCCTATCACGCGAGCACCTACGGTTTCGTCCTTGGCGAGCTGATCCGTCGTATCGACGGTCGTATGCCAGGGACCTTCTTTCGCGAAGAGATCGCCGAGAAGGCCAACGCCGACTTCCACATCGGCGTGTCGGCAGCCGAGTTTGGGCGTCTGGCAGCCTTGCAGATGCCCATCCCGCCTGAGGTCCAGCCTTCGCTGCCGCCGGTAATCGCGCGCGTGGGAGCGTCGCTGCGCATCGGCGCCCCCGACCCGTGGGATTACATGTCGGCGCAGCTGCCGTCCGAGAATGGATGCGGCAACGGGCGCTCGATCGCACGGCTTTGCGCCATCCTCGCCATGGGCGGTGAACTGGACAACGTGCGCTATCTGTCGCGCGCCACGGTGGAAGCAGCCGCGAGCGAGCAGGCGTATGGCGTCGACGACTACCTAGGTCTGATCAGGTTCGGGCTCGGCTACGGTTTGCACTCCGAGGGGTTCTCAGCCCCGTCGCCGACCGCCTTCCATTGGGGCGGCCACGGGGGGTCGTGGGGCATGATGGACATGGCGACCGAGATCAGCGTCGGCTACGCCCCGAACAACTGGATCGTGGATCCTAACCAGCTCCTTGAGCCTCGGCAGCAACGCTATTTCTCGGCGATGGAAGCGTTGCTGCCGACGCTGGCGTTCTCAGAAGCTGAGCCGAAGGGTAGCTAGATCCTGGGGCCCTGCGTCCGGGTATTGAGTCGATCGCGTCATGCGTCGTCAGGCTGCGCGAAGGTCCGCTTTCCGGCCGATCGCCAGAGTCCGCTAACGACCCTGAGCGGACATTCGGCGCGCCCGCCGCGTCGCCTGGTCGCGATTGGCGAGAGCTGAGGTTTTGCGCTAACGTTGTTATCCGAAGTGAGCTTGTTTTGGCACGAGCGCGCGCGCTCGAACCTGAAGCTGCCGGAGGCCGCCATGACCGCGTGGGAAATCACCGGGTGCGAGCTGGTCAATTGCACCTGCGAATACGGCTGCAACTGCCAATTTGGTGGGTTGCCGGACAAGGGCCACTGCTACGCCGTGGCCGGCATCCAGATCGACGAAGGTCATCACGGGGAGACCAGACTGGACGGGTTGCGGGTCGCGGCCATCTTCAAGTGGCCAGCCGCCATCCACGAAGGCAACGGCGAGGCGATCGCGTTCGTCGACGAACACGCCAATGACGCACAGCGCAACGCCTTGCTCAGGATCATGTCGGGGGAGGACACCGAACCGTTCGCGACGATGTTCGCGGTCTTCGCCTCGACGGTCACCAAGATGAACGCCCCGGTCTTCACGAAGATCGATCTCGAGATCGATGTCGACCGGCGAAGGGGACGCTTGTTCGTCAAGGACTACATCGAGATGACGGGCGAACCGATCCGCAACCCGGTTTCGGGCGCGGAGGCCCGCGCGCAGATCGTGTTGCCGGACGGTTTTGAGTACATCGTAGCCGAGATCGCCAGCGCGTCGAGCAAGACCAGCGGCCCGGTGCAGGTGGAAATCGCCGACAAGTACGGCCAGTTCGCCAGACTGCATCTGAACAATCACGGCGTGGTCCGGGCCTGACGAACGGCCGCATGTCGGAGACCTCGCAGCTCGAGCGTCTGCTCAGACGCGACCGGGTCGTGACCCTTGTCGGACTTGTCGTCCTATGCGGTCTCGCATGGCTCTACACGGCGTCGGGTGCGGGGCTCGGAGCCGGCGCGTCGCAGATGGCCGCGCCTTCCGCGCACCCCGCCGCGATGTCCGGCATGCCGGCGATGACCATGGCCCCCGCAGCGCCACTGGCGGCCCAATGGGTTCTAGCCAAGTGGGCGCTCATGATCGCCATGTGGTGGGTCATGATGGTCGCCATGATGACGCCCAGCGCCGCGCCGGCGATTCTGCTCTACGCGCGGGCGTATCGCCACGCCATCGCGCAGGGTCAGGTGCAAGACGGGCTCGCGCCGACCGGTGCGTTCGCCGCCGGCTATCTTCTGGTTTGGCTGGCTTTCTCCGTCGCGGCCGCCGCGCTAACGTGGGCGCTGGAACGCGTCGGGCTCACCTCCGCGATGATGATGGGATCGCAGAGCCGCTGGTTCTCGGCGGCAATCCTGATCGCCGCGGGCGCCTATCAGCTCTCACCGTTCAAGAGCGTCTGCTTGGCTCACTGCCGAGCGCCCGCGTCATTTCTGTCGCGCTTCTGGCGTCCGCGCGCCTCGGGCGCCTTACGGCTCGGGGCTATCCATGGCGCCTACTGCGTCGGATGCTGCTGGCTGCTGATGGCCTTGTTGTTCGTCGTTGGCGTGATGAACTTGGTCTGGATCGCGGCGCTGGCGGGGTTAGTGCTCATCGAAAAGGTGGTTCCACGCGGCGAGTGGGTCGCGCGCATCGTGGGCGTTGTGCTGATCGGCTGGGGCGTCGTTACGCTCGCGGTCTAGACCAAGCGCCACTGTCGTTCTCAGGTCCAAAGGTCCGCTCTCCACGCCCTTGGAGGACCTTCAGATGGTCCGCTTCTCGGCGACCTGCGCGAACGTCGGCTTTCCGGCAAGCAGGCGAAGTCTGCCTTCGACCCGAAGCGGACGTTCGGCCTGGCGCCGTCAACCCTTGTTGACGGTCGATGTTTGGGAGGACGCGGCCAAGTGTTCGTCGGCCAGCAATGCGTAGAAGTACTCGTCCCACCACTCGCCGGTCTGTTGGTAGAGGCCCCGCCGGAAATGGGCTTCGCGCCGCATGCCCAGCTTCTCCATCACGCGCCACGACGCCACGTTCTCGGGCTGACACGTCGCGACCATCCGATGGCAGCGAAGCGTGCTGAAGGCGAAGTCCATCAGCGCGCGGGCGGCTTCGGTTGCGTAGCCGCGACCCTGGTGGACGGAGGAGATGGCCCACCCGATTTCGTGCGTGGCGCGGCCGAACCAAGGGTGAAAGACCATGTGGCCAACGAGCTGACCCGACTCGCGCTCAATGACGGCGACGGCCGTCCAGAGGCCCCTCAGGCAGCCAACGGGTGACGATCGGGTCTGACATGTATCGATAGATCGCTGGCCAGTCCGCCAGCGTAATCGGCCGCAGAACCAAGCGCGGCGTCTGAAGGAGCGTGAATTTCTTCGCCACAGCCGGTTCTCGAGCCAGCAGGTCCAGAGCAACGACTACCCGAGGCGGCGACCTCGCACCAGGAAGGGCCGCTCCTATTGAGGCAGTCGTTCCGACGGTTCGTCGCAGGCCCAGCGTGCGTCCGCTCTCCCCCAAGCGGACTTTCGGATGGTCCGGTTCTCGGCAGTCGGGCGAATGCCTGCTCTCGGGCAGGGACCCGTCGTCCGCTTTCGACCCATAGCGGACCATCGACAGGCGCTCTTACGGGCGGCGGCGATGGGCGTTTCCCCGTCCTCAACAGCGCCTGCATGCCTTGCCATCGGCGCGCGTTGCCGATTTGTAAGGGGACGCCGCGCCCAGCCGCTGCGAGAGTCCGCGAGGCGCAGGAACGAACGATGCGGTCGATAGACGATATCCGGGCGGCGACGGAAGCACGGGTCAAGGCGCGTCGCACGGTGGGGCTCGCGGTCGGAGTTGAAGGCGACTCCGGCCGGAGTGTGGTCTGCGCTGGGCTGAAGCACATCGGCGAGCCCGCACCCATCACCCGCGATACGCTGTTCGAGATAGGCTCGATCACCAAGCTGTTCACTGCACTCCTGCTGCAGGACGCAGCGCTCCGCGGCGAGCTGGAGCTCAACCAGCCGATCAACGACTTCCTGCCGGCCAGGACCGAGGCGCCGGCGTTCGGTGGAGCGCCGATCCGTCTGATCGACCTCGCGACCCACGTCACTGGCCTACCGAGCTTCATGGACACCCCGCCATTCGATGAAGCTTGGGCCAGTCGATACGGCGTCGCCGAGATGTTGGTTGACGTGGCGGGGTTCACGCTCGCCCAGCCCATCGGCTCGGCCTGGAAGTACTCGAACACCGGATATGGCCTTCTCGGCCTCGCGCTGGAACGGGCCACGGGCGTCGGCTACGAGCGGCTGCTTCGCGAGCGGGTGTTGGATCCGCTGGACATGCCTTCGACCGCGATCACGCTAACGCCGGAGCTGCAGGCGCGAGCCGCGACGCCGCACAGCGCCGACCAGAGCCGAACGGTCGCGCGGATCGACATCCCGCCCATGCTCGCCGCAGGCGCTCTGTGGTCGACAGTCGACGACTTGCTGACCTTTCTCGCTGCGGCAGGCGGACGCAAGAAGAGCGCGCTCAAGCCTGCGTTCGACGCCATGCTGACCTACCGGGCGCCCGCTTCGCCGCCCCCCGGGCCGATCCCGATGCGACAGGCGCTCGGATGGTTGATGATCGAGGGCGAAGCGGGCGTCCTCGCCGGGCACTCTGGCGGCACGGTCGGGATGGCGTCGATGGCGATCCTCGATACCGCGACGGGCGACGCGATCGTCGTTCTGGGCAACGCTGCGTCGAGCCACGCTACCTTCGCAGTCAGCCTGCTCTGGCCCGATACGCCGCTCGAGGAGCCCCCGATCCCAGAGCCGCACGAGCCGATCGCGCTCGATCGGTCGGTTCTGGCGAGGCTCACGGGGCGTTACGAAGTCGCTCCGGGCGTCGAGAGCCTGGTCGAGACTGACGCGGAGGGCCTGATCTGCCGCCCGCCCGACGGGCCGCGGCTCCGGCTTGTGCCCTACGCCGAGAACGCCTTCTTCAACCCAGCCTACAGCTTCACGGTCGTTTTCGAGCTGCCCGATGCCGGCCCGGCGACCGCCGTCACGCTCACGGCCGCAGGCGTGCCGGCCACGACAGCAAAGCGCCTCCTCGCCGATGCGCCCGTCGCGAGCCGGGAAGCCCGCGCCGACGCGATTATCGCCGAGGCGATGAAGGCTGGGCCGATCCCGGGCGTCTCGGCGGCGATCGAGCAGCATGGCAAGATCGTCTACCAGAAGGGCTTCGGCTACGCCGACCTCGAGCGCCGCATCCCGGTGACGCCGGAAACGCGCTTTCCGATTGGCTCGATCACCAAGTCGTTCACTGGCCTGGCGGTCATGCAGCTCGTGAACGCCGGCAAGGTCGACCTGGACAAGCCAGCTGGGTTCTATCTTCCGGACCTGCCAGAGCCCGACCGGAGCGTGAGCGTCCACTATCTCCTGAACCACACGTCGGGCATCCCCAACTACACCGATCTGCCGAACTTCCCGATGGCCAATCCTGTTGGCATGACCCGCCAGCAGGTGATCGCCTATTTCGACACGCTGCCGTTGCAGTTCCCGAGCGGGACCCGGTTCAGCTACACCAATTCCGGCACCTACCTGCTCGGCCTGATCGTCGAGAGCGCCAGCGGTCAGTCTTACGACCGCTACGTCACCGACCATGTGCTCACGCCGTTCGACATGACCGAGACCGGGTTCGACGCCCACGATGACGGCGCGACCAACCGCGCGCGCGGCTACGAGCCGACTGCCGACGGCTTCAGGGCGGCCCCGCTATATGACTTCGAAGTTCCCTTCTCGGCCGGCGCGATCGTCTCGACCGCCGGCGATCTCCTGAAGTACCGCCAGGGCGTGTTCGGACCAGAGACCGGTCCGGCGGTGCGTGAGCTGATCCTGCGCCAAGTGGCGCTGCCGAGCCAACCGAACCCCTATGCGCTCGGCTGCCTGATCGAGACCAATTTCGAGGGTCACCGCAAGATCACCCACTCCGGCGACATCTTCGGCTTCGCCGCCGACTACGCCTACTATCCCGATGACGACCTGACGATCGCCATCCTGACCAACACCCAGTCAGCCGCCTTCCCGCCGCTGACCATCGAGCACAAGCTAGCGCGGGTGTTCCTGGACTTGCCGGCGCCCAGGCTTGTCGATCTGCCGGTTCCGGCCGACCTCGGCGCGAGGCTCTCCGGCGACTATGAGGTCGGCGCTATCCGCTTGGGCGCCGACGCCCTGGGCCTGGTCTACAAGGACGGCCAGCTCGCGCTGAGTGTCGGCGGTGTGAAGAGCGGCGCGCCGCTCTTGCCGCTGCACTACCAGGGCGACGGCCGGTTCGTCTCGGCGGTGGACGATGAGCACATCTTGATCTTCAAGCCCGAGGCGGACGGCTCGGTCGACCTGGACATGCTCTACTACGAAGGCTCCATCGCCGCGACCAAGCCGGCGCCGAAGAGCTGACCGGTCGTCACTGCGCCTCCACCTCAAAGGAACGCAGCGCAGCCAGCAAGGAGAAGGTGCGGAATGTCCGGTCTTGGGCAGGGTCCCGAGGTCCGCTTCCGACCCTTAGCGGACGTTCAGAGAGTCTGTTTTCGGCCGGGGGCAGAACGGCTTACTTGATCGTCCTGACGACGGGACCCGCCACGGGATCGGTGACGCCGAGGTCACCGCCCAGGTCTTCAAGCGTGTCGCGGAAGGAGTCGAGGGTGGCGATCATGGCCGCCCGCGCGTTCGCGAGCGAATCCATGTCGGCCCATTCACCGATGATGCAATAGGTTCGGTCACCGGTCTTGATCAAGTTGGCATGGACGAGGCCCGCCCAGTCGGCGTTCCGGTGGGCATCCACGAACTCCTGCTCGCGCCCTGGTTTCACTCGAAAGCGAACCGCGTTGAATGCCGTCATGGGGCGCCTCTCATCAGTGACAGGGCCACGATATGGCCGGCGCGCGACAACAACAAGACAAGCCGCAGTGGTCTCGGTGACAGCTTTCGACCCAGAGCGGACCATCGCGCCCGCTAGCTGATGGAGCCGGACGTCTCTTTGTCTCCCATGAAAATAACGGCGATGAGGCAAAGTAGGCAGCCCATCGCCGACGCTCCGCCCATGCCGAACCGTTCCGCATGACTCTTCGACGCCAAGTTGCCCAGCGTGTTGAGCGCCAGTTGCAGCGCCAGGAGCGCGTTGAACCAGCGAAAAGGCGCGCGTGGAAGTGCTCGGCCCCAGTCGCCGGACCGCACGAGCATGGCCGCCGACGCCAACAGCAAGTAGACGGCGGCAGCGGCGCTCGCGGCGCGCATTGGCGGGGACAGAACTGGCGACGAACCACCCCAGCTCATCGCACCGAGAGGGGCGCCGAGGACAAGGGCTACCTGAAACATCGCAAAGCCCGCGCAGAGCGCGGCCGCCCCGCGGGAGGCCCAATGGCCGATGTCATGGTTCTTCGGTAGCATCTTCACCCCTGCGGCCGCTGCCAGTTCTGAGGTGGTGGTTCGCTAGGTTCGCCTGGCCGGTCGGAACGGCGGCGATCGGGCCAAACCCGGAAACAACGCAACAAGCCGATCGCCCTCGCGGACTTGGATCGCGTGGGGATGGTCGATCCCGCCGACGTGGTCGATCGCCGCGTCGTTGTGCTGGAACACAACGACGCGAGTTTCATCGATCGAGCCGTCGTCTTTCAGCAGGTCAATGGTGTAGGAAACCATGGCAGCGTCCCTTCGGGGGCGCCGCAAATCCGTCGTCCATTTCGCCGACCGCCGCATTGATCTGCCGCAAACACGTAGCCCGGCGGTGGCGCCCCAGCGGCTGCAAAGCGAAAGGGCGACCCCCAGGATCGCCCTTCAACTGGATCGCCGATCCGCTCCACGGCGCCGGACCGCACATATCGTGCACTCCAACGAGAGCCGCCGAGGAACTCCCCCGTGGCCCCGCCACCGTCAGCGCCGACTACTTCGACGCCATCGAGGCGCCGGACAAGCAGCTGCTCTGGCTCGAGCGCTCCGGCCATCTTCTTCCGTTCGAGGAACCGGCCGCGTTCGATCGACTGATGATCGACGCCGTGCGCCCGTACGCCGCTATCGACGCTGAGTGAACAGCGGCTTTGCCGCGCGACGGATCTCTCCGACAGTCCGGTTGTCCGCGCCACCGCCAATGTCCGCTCTCCGGCCCGGAGCGAGTGTCCGCTTCCGACCCAAAGCAGACCTCCGCGCCGAGCCGGACTGACTCGTGGGGCTGGACGTCGGGCTGGCCGCATGCCTGATTGAACGGTCCGGGGGTGGGCCAATGGGTCTCGCGGTTCACGGGGTTTGCGACGAGGGTTTCGGGCCGTTCGCCGATGCGTTCCAAGCCAACTTCGACTCTGGCCTGGAGCTCGGCGCATCGCTGGCGGTGACACTCGCCGGCCGCAAGATCGTCGACATCTGGGCGGGGCCGACTTGGCCCGACACGGCGCGGCCCTGGGCCGCGGACACGATCGTGCCGGTGGCCTCCAGCGGTAAGATCGCTGCGGCGATGTCGCTCCTGATGTTGATCGACCGCCGAAGTGCTGATCTCGACGCGCCAGTCGCGCAGTACTGGCCGGAGTTCGCGCAAGGGGGCAAGGCGGCCGTCACCGTGCGCGAGGCGCTCTCGCACCGGGGCGGCGTGCCAGGGTTCAAGACGGCGATGAGCTTCGCGGAGTTCGCCGACTGGGAGAACGTCGTCACGCGGCTCGCCGCCGAGCCCTACTGGTTCAGAACCTTGGGGGCGGCTCGTCTATCACAACCTGACCTACATCCCTCTGATCGGCGAGATGGTGCGCCGCATCGACGGGCGGGCGATCGGCGCCTTCTTCGCCGAGGAATTCGCGGAGCCCATCGGCGCCGACGTGCACCTCGGCCTCGCCGACCGGCGCGACGAGGCGCGCCTGTCCTCGCCGCGGGATCCCCAATTTCTCCCCGCGACGCCTCCCGGCAGCCTTGCCGAACGGGTCCTCGCCTCAATCGGTCAGCCCACGACCGAGGATTTTGATTCATGGGCGGTTCGGTCCCACCCGGCGTTCGCCGCCGCCAACGGACGCGGGCTCGCGCGGCTGATGGCGGTGATCGCCAAGCGCGGCGCGCTGGAAGGCCGGCGTTTCTTGTCGCCAGAGATCGTCGCTGAGGCGGGCAGCAGCCAGGTTTTCCAACAGTGTCCGCTAATGGGCTGGCTGAACATGGGCCTGGGGTTCGGGCTGAACAGCGACTTCTTTCCACTTCCCACCCCCACGACCATAGGCTGGGGCGCCGCCGGCGGCTCCTGGGCCCTTGCCGACCCGGAGACGGGTCTCAGCCTCGGCTATGCGCCCAACAACTTCGACGCTCCGCAAACCGGCGACGCGCGCCTGCAGAACCTCGGTCGCGCCTTCCGCAGCGTCGCCCTGCGGCTGCAGGCAAGATGAAACTGCGCCGGTCGGCGGCTCGCATCCTGCGGTGACAGCGATGGTCCGCTTTCGGGCGGAAGATGAGCGTCTGCTTCCGACCCAAAGCGGACACTCGCCAGATCGTGTTAGATCGCGCCGCTTGGCTTCAGCCGCCGCCTCAGCTCCAGATGCAGAACCTTGCACCGAATCGTTGCGCGGCAGTTCGCCGACCAGATCACTGCAGCACCCCGGCGCGGCGCCCTGACGCCGTCGGACATGCTTGAGCGGCCCCGCCCCCGGCCGGCCGGGACGTTGCGGAATGAGAGGTTCTTTGAGGGTCACAAGGGCTGGGTTGTGGGATAAGTGGACGCTTCGACCGGGAGAGAACCATGCGCAGCCTCATCATCGCCAGCGTTGCAGCTCTAGCGTTGGCGCCCCTAGTCAGCACGGAGGCGGTCGCGGGCCGTCATCCGGCCATCCATGCCCTTCAAGCGGCGCACCACCTCGCCGTGCCAGCGAGCCGGGCGAAGGCCAAGGGCTGGTGGACGTGCGCTGCATACGGGAAGCCTGGTATGCGGGGCGGGGCCGGCGGCGCCACCGTTTCGGAGCAACCCACCAGAGCCCAGGCGGCGCAGCGCGCCCTTCAAACGTGCCGCGCGAGAGCCGTGCGCGATTGCAAGATCACGCAGTGCTACAACAAGGCACGGTAGGCGACCTCGCCGAGAGCTGCTTCCGGGCTGGTTAGCTAGGTCCGTCCACCCTGCTAACCCCCTCAGCGGACCTTCCGATGGTCGCTTGTCAGCACTCGGCGCGAATGTCCGCACCGTGGCGAGTGCGGAGCCGGGGGGCAGCATGACGCCGTACGATCACGTCCTGACGCTGCTGTCTTTCGTGTTCGCGCTTGCGATCACCCACCTGTTCTCCCGCGTCGGCGGGCTTCAGCTCGCCCGCCGGCGCGTGCGTTTCTCGGGCCTACAGGGGCTGATGATGTTGAACGCGGTGGCGCTGGTCCTGGCGAAGGAGGGGCTGCCCTTTGGCCCTCAGCCGATGTCCGCTTTCCACCCTTGGCGGACTCTCGCAATGGCCGCTTGTCGGCAATCTGACCTGGTTGGATTCGGGCGCGCGAAGGCTCGCGGACCTCCCGGCCCGGCAACGGCAGCGGCCTCCGAATTGCCAGCCCCGCGGGCCACGGTTACGCTTCCCCCGCGATGGCGCACGACGTCTTCATCTGTCACTCGTCGAAGGACAAGACGGTCGCCGACGCCGTCTGTTCGGTGCTGGAGCAGCAGGGCATCCGCTGTTGGATCGCGCCGCGCGACGTGCTGGCGGGCTTAAGCTATGGCGAGGCGATCATCGAGGCGATCCACGGCGCCAAGGTGATGGTGATCGTCTTCTCGTCCAGCGCCAACACCTCGCCGCAGATCGAGCGCGAGATCGAGCGGGCGGTCGACCGCGACATCCGCATCGTGCAATTCCGCATCGAAGACGTCGTTCCCCGGCAGGCGCTGGAGTACTTCCTCTCGGCCCCGCACTGGCTGGACGCCTTCACCCCGCCGCTGGAGCTGCATCTGAAGGTGCTGGCCGAGCAGGTGAAGGCGCTGCTCACCCACGATATCGCGGGCCATGCCGCCGACGCCGCGCCCGCGCCAGCCGCGCCGCCGCCGATGGCGGCGCCGGCCGTGACGCCGCCGGTGCCGGCCGCCCGGCGCGGCGGCCTCGGCCTGATCGCCGGCGCGATCGTGCTGGGTGCGGTGATCGTCGCGGCGGTGGTCTGGTTCGCCCTGCCCCGCCACGCCCAGGTCGCCACCGCCGCCGAGAGCGCCGCCCCCGCGACGCCGGCCTCGGCCTCGGCCGCGCCAGCCTCAGCCGCTCCGCCAGCCTCGGCCGCCCCACCGCCCGCCGCGACCGCGGTCGTGGCGCAGCAGCCGGTCGCCGTCTCGACGATTTCGGCGCCGACGGCCGCGCCGGCCGCCGGAACCTGCATCGTCGCCGACCCGACGCCGACCCCGCTCAACATCCGCAATTCCCCGAACGGCTGGATCCTGGGCGCCGTCACCAACGGCGTCCCCGTGCAAGTCCTCCAGCGCCAGACGGTGAACGGCCAGGCCTGGGCCCTGATCGAGCCCGAGCAACCGGGCGCCAAGTCCGGCTGGGTTTTCTCGAGCTATTTGAACTGCGGGTGAGGCGGCGTCAGTGCGGCGGCTCGCTTCAGCCGCTGAGCGCGGCGAGAAGCGTACGCTGGCCCCGTCGACCGCTCGCCGCAGCGGCTCCTCTTCGGCCTCCGTGATGAACCCTCCCGGCTCATGAGCCCGTAGTCGCTCAGCCGGTCCCTGAGGGGTGTCCCACCGACCGTAGGCTTGCTCGCCAGAGGCGTCGTCACGACGCCGTGCACGCGCGAGGCGACCGATGGCGTTCGGATATGGCCCCACATCCTGGCTCGACCAGGGCGCACAGGCGTGGGCTGCTCCAGGCGGCTTGAGCAGCCTCGGGCTCGGAGGCGGGCCGGCGGCAGGTGACGGTTCGTCGCTCCTCTTCGACTCCGATGGCTATCCGGTCTCGATCGGCGCGGGCGACTGGCCATACGTCAGCGCGCTCGGCCTCGACACCTACTCCCGGCTGGGTCGGATGCTCGGATCGGACCAGGGGCCCGGCGACGCTGGCGCGTGGACGCCCGCAAACGGCGAGGTGGCCCCGAACGTTGGGCCGCCGCCCCCGACGAGCGTCGCGCCGGGGACTCAATCCGTCGGGGGGATTGGGCCTGCTGATCTGGCGAGCTTGACGCCCTTGGTCGCGCCGCAGCTCTCCCCGCAGGGCGGCGCGCACGACCAAGCGAGCGACCCGTCGGCCGGCCTCGATCCGCCGCCCCTGGCCGTCACCGCCATGGGCGCCGGCGCGGTAGCGCCCGTTGCGACGCCGGACACCTCCGCACTGGCCGGCCTGCCCAGCTTTGCCGTCGATTCGGACTATTTGACGCAGCCGGACGATGCCGCTTGGCGGGTCGCTCAGCAGGCCTACGGCGCCGGCGACCTCAGAGCCGGTTTCGAGGCGCTCATAAGGAGCAACCGCCTCAGGCTCACCGAGGACGGGGCCCCGCTCGTCTATCGCGGCCAGCGGCTGACGCTGCCGGACCTGTCGAGCATGGACCCGCGAACCCGCACCGAGTTCGATCGCGCCGGGGGTCAGCGCCTAGCCCACATCGCCCAACTGGCTGCCGCGCGCCAGGCGCCTCTCGACCTGTTCGCCCAGACGCCGCCATGGACGGCCGCCCCCCAAACGGCTGCGCTTGCGCCGGCTTTCTCTCAAGCCGGTTCTTCAGGGTTCAGCGAGCCACCGGGCCTGCCCTCGGGGGCGCCGCAGATCGGGGCTCCGTTACCGTATTGGACCGCCGCCCTGCGCGACGGAGACCGCGGCTACCAAGACGCCAAGGCTCGATACGATCAAATTCTCTATCCGAGCACGATCCAGCGGGCCGTCCAGAGCGGACTCGATCCGGCAGGCATCGGCCGCAGCCTAAGTGCTCTCGACCTCGCCGCCGAGTCGAGTGGCGACTTTGTCGGTGGGCTGCTTCGGCCGATCCTCCCGGACGATCCAAACCATCCGGGAAGGCAGGCGCTCCGCGACTTACTCGGTGGGGCGATCGTCAACCTGCCCGGCTTCGCAACCGGCGAAGGCGAGGCGGCCGAAGCCAATAACCTCCGAGAGGCAATAACGGAGGGCATCTATTGGTTTCCGGACCTCTGGGCCAAGGACGGATCGATGTATGTGGGTCAAACTGGCAAGGGGTGGGCTAGACCGGACTACTGGGTGCGGGTTGGGCGCGCCGACCCGGCGGCAATTACATTCCGGGAGGTCCCCGGAGGCCGAGAGGCCCGCGAGATCGCAGAGCATAGCCGCATACAGGAATTCACAGCCGGGCAGCGTGCCCGAAATTCTCTGGCAGTCTCCAACCAACGCGGTCCTATCGGCGCGCGACGGCGAGTAGTGCTGGCATTCCCCATCCGCGGGAGTAGTACGAAACGAGAACAGGAGGGGTTGTCGAATGTCAGATGAGCTGCCAATCCCGCCCGCTGTGGTCGACGACCCGCAGGCGAGAGAGATCGTGCGACTATGGGATATGGGAAACAATCGGCAACAGTTTGTGCTCAATCCCGGGCTCTGGGGCGATCCAAGCTTCTGGGGCTTCATGCTGGTCGATCTGGCCCGGCATGTCGCCCACGCCTATTCAGAGATGGGCCACGTGGACGAGGCGTCGGCCCTTCGGCAGATAAAGCAGGCCTTCGACCTGGAGTGGCGTTCGCCGACCGACGGGGGCGGTCCCGTCGGCCGCTACTTCCCAGGCGGCAAGAGATAGAGGGAGCCTGAGATGGGCCAACATCCACATGAGCTTGACCCGGTGCCTGCCGCCGATTCAGGTGCGACTGAGATCGCTCGCGTCTGGGGCGCGAGGAGCGGCCAGTATGTTTCGCTCAACGACGACCTTTGGCGCGATCCGGCCGCCTGGGGCATCACGCTGGTCGACTTGGCCAAGCATGTCGCGAACGCACACGTGCAGGCCGGCCGAGGAGATGCGAAGACAGTGCTCCGCAAGATCAAGCAGGGCTTCGACGCCCATTGGGGCCGCCCCGTGAGTCCCGCCCACAAGGGAGGTCTTACCCTTACAGAGCCCGGCCCTCCATCCGCTGGCTCCTAGCGGTTAGGCTCCCAACCCCCACCCCACCCGCGCCTTCTCGATCGCCTCCAGTTTGGCGCCGAACGGGCCCCAATCATCCCGCTCCGCAATCGCCGCCCATAGCGCCTCGATCTCGTCGATGAGCAGTTCCTCGGGCTCGGGGCGGGCGAAGTAGGGGTTCTGCAGGCGCTCCGGCCGGTCGGGGGCGAAGTCGGCGAGCGCCTCGCGGAATGCGGCGGCGTGTTCGCCGGCATAGAGGGCGGCGCGGGGGCCGGCCATGGCGCGGGCCTCCGACGCCTTGCCGCCGAACCAGTCGAAGAAGAAGGGCTCCCATCTGAGGTCCGGGCCGCCCTCGGCGAGGGTGCGGAAGGCGAGGTTGACGAGGGCGACGTCGGCGTCGGGGTCGCGGGGTTTCAGGCCAAGGCGCATCAGCATGGCCGCGCGGAGCTCGTCGCGGTAGGCGGGGGAGAAGCCGTTCAGGGCGTCGACCAGGGGCTCGGCCTCGCTGACCAGGGTGAGGGCGCCGGCCAGCTGTTGCAGGTTCCAGAACACCGCCTCGGGCTGGCGGCCGAAGCTGTAGAGGCCGGTCTGGTCGAAATAGGCGGCGACGAAGTTGGGGTCGTTGCGGGGCAGGAAGCGGTAGGGGCCGTAGTCGAAGCTCTCGCCCGTCACGTTCATATTGTCCGTGTTCAGAACGCCGTGCACGAAGCCGGCGGTCATCCAGCGGGCGGTGAGGCGGGCGGCGGCGGCGGTGATCTTGGCCAGGAGGGCGCCGGCGCGCGCCTCGGGCGCGGCATTCCCGAGCTCCGGATAGTAAAGGGCGATCACGTGGTCGACCAGGCGGGCGATGTTGTCGGCCTGCTGGTGATAGGCCTGGCGCTGGAAGGTTCCGAAGCGGATGTGGCTGTGCGAGAGGCGGGTGAGCACGGCCGCGCGGGTGGGGCTGGGCTCGTCCTGGCGCTCGAGCGCCTCGCCGGTCTCGATCAGCGAGAAGGAGCGCGAGGTGGGCACGCCCAGCGCCTCGAGCATGGCGGTGGCCAAGACCTCGCGCATGCCGCCCTTGAGCGTGAGGCGCCCGTCGGCGGTGCGCGACCATGGCGTCTGGCCCGAGCCCTTGGTGGCGAGGTCGAGCAGGCGGCCTGTCTTGGCCTCGCGCAGCTGGGCGAAGAGGAAGCCGCGGCCGTCGCCGAGGTCGGGGTTGTAAACACGGAATTGGTGGCCGTGGTAGCGCATGGCGAGGGGTGCGGGCACGTTGCCCGGCAAGGGTTCGAAGCGGCCGAAATGGGCGATCCACTCGGCGTCGGTGAGGGTGTCGAGGCCGACGGTCGCGGCGGCCCGCTGGTTTCGGTAGCGGAGGATCGTGTCGGGGAAGTCGGCCGCGGCGACGGGATCGGCGAAGTCGGCGCCGAGGGCGGGGAACTGCGGATCGGCGCGGTAGAGCTTGGAGACCGGCATCGGCGGTGACATGGGCCGAGCGCGCTTGAGGGTCCAGACTCAATTGCGCTCGAGTGGCGCCGAAAAGCTTGAACCGCGGAGAGCGCAGAGGATGAGCAGAGAACGCAGAGGCTCTGCGCGCTCTCGCGCCTTCTCCACGTGCTCTGCGGTTCGATCCTGCGCCGCCGCAGGCGCCTGGCGGCAGGATTCAACCACAAAGCACACCAAGGGGTCCGTGTCGGCCGGAAGGCAGCGGCTGGAGCTGAATCTTGGTGGCCTTGGTGTGCTTGGTGGTTCAAAGGGACTGCGCCGCTGACGCGGCGCTTTGGTCAAGAGAACGGAGGCGCCTTTGGCCCCGCGTCCGACGCTTGAATTTTTGCGCACGGAGGCTGGGGGCGGGACGGCGCTTGTCGTCTCGGCGGCGGTGGCGCTGGTCCTGGCCAATTCGCCGTTCGCGAGCGACTACTTCGACCTGATCGGCGCGCCGTTCACCATCGCCGTCGGCCCCTATGTCGAGACGCTGTCGGTACGCGACTGGGTCGGCCAGGGGCTGATGAGCATCTTCTTCTTCGTCGTCGGGATGGAGATCAAACAGGAGCTGTTCAAGGGCGAGTTCTCCAGCCCGCGCAAGCTGGTGCTGCCGATCGCCGCGGCGGTCGGCGGGGTGGCGGGCCCGGCGCTGGTCTACCTGGCCATCAACCTGACGGCGCACGGCGGCGCGCCGGGCGCCTGGCCGGTTCCGACGGCGACCGACGCGGCGTTCGCGCTGGCCGCGCTGGCGCTGGTCAGCCGGGGGCTGCCGGAGTCGCTGAGACTGTTTTTGCTGACCGTGGCGATCGTCGACGACATGGCGGCGATCGGTGTCATCGCCGTGCTGTACACCGGCCACATCCACGCCTGGGCGCTGGCCTGCGCGGCGGCGACGCTGATCGGCCTGATCGGGCTGTCGGAATGGCGCGACGCGCCGTTCCTGTTCCGCGCGACGGGGTTCGTGCTCTTGGCCGCGTTCATGCTGAAGTCCGGCGTCTCGGCCTCGCTGGCCGGGGTGGCGGCCGCCTTCACCGTGCCGATCGGGCCGCGGCGGCCAGGCCAAGAGGGGGTGCTGCAGCACTTCATGCAGAGCCTGCACCCCTACGTGGCGTTCGCCGTCCTGCCGCTGTTCGCGTTCACCGCCGCCGGGGTCTCGCTGGCCGACCTGCGGCTCAGCGACGTGGTGGCGCCGGCGCCGCTGGGGGTCGCGGCCGGCCTGTTCATCGGCAAGCAGGCGGGGGTGCTGATCAGCGTCTTCGTGCTGGTGCGGACGGGCGTGGCGCGCCGGCCGACCGGCGCATCCTGGCTCGACCTCTATGGCGTGGCCCTGCTGTGCGGGATCGGGTTTACGGTCAGCCTGTTCATCGGCGCGCTGGCGGTGGCGGGCCAGGGCGAACTGGCGCGCAGCCAGATCACGCTGGGCGTCATCACCGGCTCGGTCGTCTCGGCGCTGGCGGGCATGGCCGTCCTGGCGTTCGCCGCGAGGCTCAGAAACCCCCTCCCATAGGGAGGGGGCGAGCGCCGCAAGGCGCGAGGGGGGAGGCGTTACGGCGCCTCAGGCAAACCTGCCAGGCCGTAACCCCTCACCCTCCCGGTCGCTTCGCTCCAGGCCCCTCCCTCTCCCTTTGGGAGAGGTGTTCCCCGGCCTATTCCGCGGCTTGTTTGGGGGGCTCGTAGCCGAGGACGGCTTTGGTCTCGAGGTACTCGTGGAACCCGTACTCGCCCCACTCGCGTCCGTTGCCGCTCATCTTGTAGCCGCCGAACGGCGCGGACATGTCGCCCGAGCCATTGATCGACACCTGGCCGGCGCGCAGGCGCGAGGCCACGTCACGCACCTTGGCGAGGTCGCCGCCCGAGATGTAGGCGGCAAGCCCGTACTCGGTGTCGTTGCCGATCTGGACGGCCTGGTCGACGGTGTCGTAGCCGAGGATCGACACGACCGGGCCGAAGATCTCTTCCTTGGCGATGGTCATGTCGTTGGTGACGTTGGCGAAGACGGT
>Ga0209415_10001355_pt1 | contig 46889 bp, 38 predicted proteins | sample PeaSoiSIISIP2007_FD_187696 | JGI IMG/M metagenome (GOLD analysis project Ga0209415, IMG submission 187696) | Peat soil microbial communities from Weissenstadt, Germany - SII-SIP-2007 (SPAdes) (version 2) | ecosystem: Environmental > Terrestrial > Soil > Wetlands > Peat | place: Germany... | reverse complement strand
GTAGGAAGGATCGGTGAAGATTTCCTGATAGCCGGTGATGGAAGTATTGAAAACTACTTCCCCGTAACATTCGCCTTTGGCACCGTAGCCTTTGCCTCGAAAGATTCTGCCGTCTTCGAGCGCAAGAATAGCCTGCATTCCTGCTCCAGGGAGTGGATTTTATGAATTGTAGCAAGGGAAGCGGGCTGCGGCCAGCAAATGCCTTCCCCAGGGAAAATATTTCTGTGAAAATCTCCGCCGTTTTGCCAGAAGGTTGTCATCCGCTGGGGTGCGAGTGGGCCATGGCAGCCGCTCATCTCACCCTGCCCAGCTTATCCATCGGCCAATACCCGAACACCGCCTTGCCGTAAATATAGCGATTGTCCACCACGCCGAATTCGCGGCTATCATTCGACCGGGCGCGATGATCGCCCAGCACGAAGTAGCAGTGCGGCGGCACCACAATCTCTTTCATGGAGCGCTCGTCCGCGTAGGCCGGCGAAACGTAATCTTCTTCGAGCGCTCTGCCGTTCACCCGCACTTGCCCGGCGTCAATCCGCACGCGGTCGCCCGCAATGCCGATCACCCGCTTGATGTAACTCTTGGACGGGTCGCCCGGATAGTGGAACACCACCACATCGCCACGCTCGATCGGCTCCAGCCGGTACACAAACTTGTTGACGACAATTCGTTCCTCGTCCTCCAGTGTGGGCGTCATGCTGGTGCCCTCCACTCGTACCGGCTGGTATAAGAAGACGATGATGAATGCGGAAATGGCTAGCAAGACCACCAAATCCCGCAGCCAAGCCGCGAGGATAGGAATGGGAGCGGCAGTGGGAGAAGCCCCTCCGGCTGCTGGGGCGGCTTTCGATTCCATGGGGTGGGCTTGCTCCGGCATGTTTCCTATCTATTCTATACGGCTGGTCCTTAGCGGTGCGACGGCGCGGCCTGCAGGTTGCCTTGCCGTGGTCCCCCCACTGCGCCGCCCACCGATTCGCGTTACAATAAGTTGTTTCGAGGCTCCCTGACTATGCGGAAACACGGGCTGAATCTCGCTTTGCTTTTTCTCGCGGTTTTCGCGCTCTCTGCGCCCTGGGCCACTTCGCAGCCAGACGCGCCAGAGCAGCGCATACCCGCCTTCAACGCAGCCCCGCCAGCCAGGGACGCAAAGTTGCCGCCCATCCTACTCAAAGAACAGCTGTGGGGCGAGAACGACCAATATCCGTTTCAATCCCACGCCTACGAGCTGGCGGCGAAGATTCCCGCGGTCTTGTATCAGCAGCCTTGTTACTGCTATTGCGACCGCATCGGGCACAATAGCCTGCACAGTTGCTTCGAAAACGTGCACGGAGCGCAATGCGCCACGTGTTTGAAGGAACTCTATTACTCCTACTCCGAACACAAGAAGGGGCGGACTGCCAGGCAGATTCGTGCCGGCATCATCCGCGGAGAGTGGAAGCAGATTGACCTGCAAACCGCCGCAGGCATCAATTAGTCTGTGACCCATGTGGGGCACGAATGCGACCCGGTTGACGCGCCACGGAAAGCTGCGTATAAGCATGAGTCATACCTCGTGGGCCTCTAATGAACAGAAGATCGGGCGACTGAAGCGGAACTCGCAAGAGCCGATTTAAATGCTGCTCTAACCTAAACAAAAAGGTACACTTACGAAAACTACAGGGAAAATTTTGCCGATGGCTCAGAAGACCTCGCCAAAGAAGTCAGTCGCGGACGATCCTCGTTTTGCACAGGCTGTGCAAAACTATGAAGCGGGACTCCGCGCCGTCCAAGAGCACAAATACGACAAAGCGCGCACCCACCTGCAGAAGGTTTTGGCCGGCCCGAGCAAGGAACTGGCCGACCGGGCCGCCATCCACATCAGTATCTGCGACCAGCACCTGGAGCGCACCGCCGCCCAATTCAAGTCTCCCGAGGAGCACTTCGACTACGCCGTTTCCCTGATGAATGTGGGCGACTATGTGAGCGCTCGCGAGCACCTGGAAAAGCTCGCCAAACAAGCGCCTAAAGCCGACTACGTCGCCTACGGTATGGCCGCTCTCGACTGCCTGACCGGCCATGTGGAAGACTCGCTGCGGCATTTGGCCGACTCCATCCGGCTAAATCCAGGGTTGCGTTTCCAGGCCCGGAACGATTCCGACTTCCAGAATCTGGTGGAGGATCCGCGCTTCACCGAACTGCTCTACCCCGACCCTGGCGCCGACGCACCGGCAGAGTTTATTCCCGAAGAGGAGCGGTAAACCCCGGCGATGACCGATCCTAAGTTGCGATCGGCTTCTTCGCCGGCAAAAGCCGTTTCCGGACCCGGCTTGCGGGTGGTGGCTATCGGGGGCGGAACCGGCCTCTCCACGTTACTGAAAGGCCTTAAGCATCATGTCGCGCCCGGGGAGCGTTTTGCCTCGGTGCCTTCCTCTGCTACACCCGGGGAAGTCATCGTCAGCGAACTCTGCGCGGTAGTCACGGTGAGCGACGACGGCGGTTCGAGCGGCCGCCTGCGCAAGGAGCTCAACATGCTCCCGCCAGGCGACATCCGCAATTGTATTGTCGCCCTCTCCCAGGATGAAGCCCTGCTCTCTCGTCTTTTCCAGCACCGTTTCACGCGCGGTTCGGGATTGGCGGGCCATAGCTTCGGCAATCTTTTTCTCGCAGCGCTCACTTCTATCACCAAAGACTTCGGCGAAGCCGTCCGCCTGTCGTCGGAAATCCTTCTCACTCGCGGCCGCATTTATCCCTCCACCACAGCCAACATCGAACTCGAAGCCCTCATGCATAACGGAACCCGGGTGCGCGGCGAAACTAAAATCACCGCCAGCAAGAACAAGATCAAGGAGCTATTCCTTGTGCCCCCCGATGTCGAGCCGCTGCCAGAAACTCTCAAAGCGATCGCCCGCGCAGACCTGGTCACGATTGGCCCTGGCTCTCTGTTCACCAGCCTCATCCCCAACCTCCTAGTGCGCGGCATCGCTCAGGCCATCGTCAAATCCCCGGCGGTGAAGGTCTACGTCTGCAACTTGATGACCCAGACCAACGAGAGCCTCGATCTGACGGCCTCGGACCACATCCGCGCTCTCTATAACCATGCGCGCGCGCCAATTTTCGACTTTGCCCTCATCAACCGGATTCCGGCCTCGGAGAAATTGAAGTCGCAATATGCGCTTGAAGGCGCAACACCGATCGTGGCCGACCTGCAGGCGATCGAGAAACTGGGCGTACGTCCCGTACTTGGAGACTACCTGGATGAGCACGGCCTCGTCGCCCGCCACGACACCGCCCAAGTTACCCGCGACTTACTGGCTCTGGCAGCGCAGGGGCTGGCGCGCCGAAACAAGGCTCACGCTCGTCCCTGATTTGCGCCCAGGGGGAAGATCCTAGCGTGCCTTCCCTGTTCCAGTTCCGCGCCCGTCGGGTATATTGATTCGAATGCCCAAAGCGACTAAACCCGCTCCCAGCGTCGCCATTGCCATCATGGCGGCGGGAAAAGGCACGCGTCTGAAATCCAGGCTTCCTAAAGTTTTGCACCAGGTTGGTGGCAAGCCGCTGCTGGCCCATGTGATTGCGGCAGCGGCGGGGGTTGTCCCGCCCCGGCACATCTATGTGATCGTGGGATACGAGGCCGACCAGGTGCGGCAGGCGGTCGCACACCAGGGCGTGAGCTTCGTGTTGCAAGACCCGCCGCGCGGTACCGGTCACGCTCTGATGGTTGCGCGCAAAGCGCTGGCACCCTATGACCATGTGATCGTGCTCTCGGGCGATGCCCCGCTGATTACGCCCCAAACCATCGCGCAACTCCTCGACTCCCACCTTGCGCTGCAAGCTTCGATGACCGTCCTGACCGCGGATTTGGAAAACCCAGCAGGCTACGGACGCATAGTCCGCAAACGCAAAGGTAAGAATGAGATTGCCGCGGTCGTGGAAGAAAAATCGGCCACTCCCGCTCAGAAGAAGATTCGCGAAATCAATTCCGGGGTCTACGTCTTCGCTGTCAAGCCGCTCTACGCCCACATCGGCGAACTCTCGACTGCCAATCCTCACAGCGAATATTACCTCACCGACATGGCCGCTCTGCTAACCCGGGCAAGCGGCAAAAATAAAGTCATGGCCTGCAAGACCGGCGATGCAGCCGAAATCCTTGGCAGCAACACTCGCGCCGAAATGATGGAAATCGACGCCTGTCTGCGCCTGGCCAAATGCCACCGGCTCATGGCGGAAGGCGTGAGCATCTTCTATCCCCAAACTTGCGTCATCGATACCGATGTCGAAGTCGGCATGGACACCATCATCGAACCCTTCGTGCAACTTCTCGGCAAGACGCGCATCGGTAGCGACTGCCGAATTCGGTCTTACAGCGTGATTTACGATTCCGAGATCGACGATCGCGCGCTCATCCAGCCCGGCTGCATGATCGAGGGTTCTCAGGTGAAAGCAGGCGCTCGCTTAGGTCCCTACTCGCACCTGCGCCCCGGCAGCGACATCGGAGAAAACGCGCACGTGGGCAATTTCGTCGAGACCAAGAAAACCCGCTTGGGCAAGGGCTCGAAGGCCAATCACCTCACTTATCTGGGAGATGCCGAGATCGGCGAAGGCGTGAACATTGGCGCCGGCACCATCCTCTGCAACTACGACGGCGTCCGCAAATATCGCACCGTGATCGAAGATGAAGTCTTCCTAGGCAGCGATTCCACCCTGGTCGCGCCGGTAAGAATCGGCAAAGGCGCTTATGTGGGAGCGGCTTCCTGCATCACCGACGATGTTCCTGCGGATTCTCTCGCCCTGGGCCGCGCCCGGCAGATCGTGAAAGAAGGCTGGGCCAAGGCGAAGCGGGAAGCGCGCGCGGCCGGTAAGGGCAAGTAGCAGCGCTGCGTTCTGTAGAGACGTAGTAGAGCTACGTCTCCACAGGACGAAAAATTCCGGTCATTGCCGGTCGAAACTAAGATTCACAGGATCGAGATTCTGCGGCCTCTGCAGCGCTTTGCCCGTGACGGCCACGTCGGAACCAACAGGCTCCAGCTTTACGTTGTTCAACCACATGGAGCCGGATCCGCTTAACAAAACGCCGAAAAATATGCCGGTGGCGTCCGCGGGCACATCGAGCACTACCTCGTAACTTTGCCACCCGACGGTTCCCTTGATCGGCCTACCCTGCATGTTATCGAAGGCGACCACCAAAGAATCCTTGTCCACTCGCATCCACAGGCCTGCCCAGTCGTGTACCTCTTCCGCTCTCACGAACGCAGTGATCCGCACGCGTTTACCGGCATAGTGGCTGGCGTTGATATCCTGCATCAGCGTGCCGAACCCGTCGGCAACGGGCGTTATTGATTTTAGATACCCGCTGGCGTGGCCTTCGTACACCGCATTCGCGTCCAGGCCGGACTCATACTCGCCTGGCTTACTGCCGCTGAGGCGCCACCCCGTCGGCGCCGCCGCTTGCGCAACAAGACTGGACAACGAAACCAGCGTCAGGACCCACAGGCAGCGTAGGCCGGAGATTCTTGCAAGTCTCATAAAATCTCTCCTTGAATTGTCGCGGCCGAATGAAGCTGGTAACAAATATTCTTGGATTTCCTCGTCTTCTGCCGATTCTCAGCGCTTACCTCGGTACTCCTACTTCGAAACCGCCGCGAACAGCGGCGAATGCATCAGCGCCTGGAACTGTTTGTCGTCGCTCTTGAAGTGCAGCTGCAGATCGGAGCTGTCGGAGTCCACGCTCACATCCTCCATCGCCGTCTTCTCAGCGGCAGTCGCCGTCATCCGGCGATAGAGCATGCCGGCCTTCAACAGCGAGGAAACCGTGGCTGCGGTCATCGAATCCGAGGTCACCACGTCCAGATCGAACTTGATGCCGTCGCTGAAGCTCATGGTGTAACGCGAACCCAAGATACGCTTCTTCACCGTGTCAAAATCCGCCAGTTTCGCCGCATCCCCTAAAGCAGAATGCATCATATTCTGCGTGCCCTCCTGGTCGAGGATGCTCCACACCGAGCCGGAATCGACCGATCCCATCATATCCACCATCTGGGTGTTGGAATCGAATGTGGTTGCGTAGCCGTCGCGGGCGTCGAGCGCCGCGTGTACCGCGCCGCTGTCGCCAAACAACAGCGTGTCATCGTCCAAAAAGGTCATTTGCATGCCCGAACCCATGGGGTAGAGAACGGCGTCACGGTACTTCTCCGGCCGAATCTTCTGCAGCCGCATCTTCTTGACTACGGTCGCCGTGGAAAACGCCCCTTGCGCGAATCCCACCACACGCACTCCCTGTTTCGCCATCCGGAAAGAAGCAAATGTCAGCTGGTCGACGTCTTTGTCGGGATCAATGCCCACCCCTTTCAAAGCGACCTCAAACTGCTTCAGGCTGTCGGGCAGCACCTGCTGCTTCAGTTGCATTGCGGTGTCGGAGTTCTTCATCGCCCGGTAGTCCACCGAAATGATCTGCTGAATGTCCGATGGAATCGCGGACCGCGCCGACGACCCTAGCGGCATGGCCCAAGCCGCCGCGCCACCCAACAACACGCAACCGATGCAGCGCATCACATTCTTCATAATCGCGTTCAATGACCTCATAATCGCCTCTGGACACATATATTGTTAGATGCCGGAACGACACCTCCGGTCAGTCGCTCTTCCCAATTATTCTAAGCGAATATCCCATGCGTCGATGACACGAAAGTCTATTGCCGTCCCGGCGCCGTTACCCTAGGCATGAGAGAAAATCACCAGCGCCGCGCTGGCGGGCTCCAGTTCGAGCTTAGCCGTTCCTCCCTCGACCGCAACGAATTCTCCCTTAGCCGCCGTCCATGCTCCGCTCGCTCCGACGGGCGCGCCGCCGAAAGTAGTATCCGTGCGGTCGTCCAGTCGCGGCGCACACAAGCGGAGCGCGTCGGCCGGCCCCAATTTCTGCCCCGCATCGATCGTGAGCTGAACCGCCCGGTCGTTCTTGTTGAATATCGCGACCCTGAGCCCGCCGTCGTCGTTACGAAGCGCATAGGCATTCAGCAACGGTGCGTCTGGCAGGTTGGCCACGTTGCTCTCCACCAAGGTCCCCGGCCCGGCTTGGGCGAACATCAGCATCCCGTAGTACAGAGGACGCGCCAAGAATCCGTTGCGTCGGGTTCCAGCGACCGGGGTGTACCAACCATACCCGCCGCCATGGAAATTGATGCCCTTTCCACCCGCCGCCGCGAGTTGGTACATCAGGTCCCCGCCCCACAGCGCGGACGCAAACGTGTCGCTCACTCCCGGCTTTCCACCCTGATAGCACGAGTTGGTCTCCGCCAAGCGGAATGGCAATCCCGACTCCTGCACCGTCTCCTGCATGCCATGGAATGCATCCTGCAGTTTCGGATTCGGCCGCAACAGCCGCTCGATGGTCATCGCAGGGTCGGTCGGCGGACCTTCCGCATAATAGTGCTGCGAAAGGTACAACACCTCGCTCTTGAAGCGCTTGGCGAACGGGGCCAGCCATTCGTTGTTGTAAGCCGTGTCCGGCCCCGCCATGCGCGGATGGGGAACGCGGGCGTGGATGGCGTCGTAGAACCGCTGCCACTCCTGCGCGTACTGCTCAAAGCTATAGTCGGAAGCGCGCAGCCCGTTTCTGTAGAAAAGATCGGGTTCGTTGCCCAGCTGAAACGCCAGAAGCTTTGATCCAATGGTGTCGTTGACGTATGCCGCTTCCGCCGCTGCAATCTCCGGCGTTCCCGTTCCCAGATTCAAGCCGTATATCAAGCTCCATCCCGTGGCATCCAGAAACTCCCGCAGATTTCGGATGGCCGGCGGCGTAACTATCGATGGGGGCGGCGCCTTGTGGCCCGTGTCCGGACCTACCGCGTAGGAGAATCCGATCCCGGTCGTCTTATCTTGGGGCCCAGAACTCCTGGGAGCGGAAGCGTTCGGCCTCGCGGCGGCGTCCGGCGTCCAATGGCAGAATTCGCTGGTGTTGCCGCCGATGCGCAGAACTCCCGCACGGCTGAGCGTGCGCAGATATCCAATTAGCTCTGTGTTGGCAGCGGAGAAGAAATCCGGATTGCCCAATTGCGCCGACTCATAGCTCAGGCCGGTGAAGTCCGAGCCAATCTTGTTGCCCAGCCGGTCCGGCCGCAGGACGACTCGCGTTGCAAGCGGAGGAACTGCGGAGTCGACGTCGGCGAAAACCCGCGGCGTTCCCAGAACCGCGCCTGAAGCCAGCAGAGACAAACGAATGAACTCGCGACGTTCCATGGCCGGCATTCAAACACACGCAGCGGCCAGGAGCAAATCCCGCCGTTCACTTCGCCGTCAGGTCTAAGGGAGTGCCTGCGTCTTGCTGATTCCGTCTCCCGTTGCCGTCACGGTAATCTTCGCCGTTGAAGCGCGGATCGTCGTTGCTATGCGCTTTCGGCGAGTAGTGTTTCATACTTATTCTACCGGTGCTATTCGCGCAGTGCTGCCATCCTCTTTCGTACCTCCGCCGCAAAGGCCGCCTCGTTCACCGACCCCAAGTTGATCTCCACATTGGCCAGCGCACCTTCGAGCGCAGCCCGCGCCAACGCCAACGCCGTGGTCAGATCCGATTTCATATTCGGATTCGTAATTGGCCCTAGGTTCGCGACGATCTCGGCCACTTCTCTGGCCTTCGCCGCCACGCCCAAAGGCACGCGGGTGGCTTGCTGTAGCGCCGCTTCAACCGCGCCATTCTGCTCCGCTGAGTTTTTCGCTTGCTTGTGAGCCGAGACGACCGCGTCATAAGCCTCGGCATCGGCATCGATCGCCGCCGTCAATTCCTCGCGCAACCGCCCCAGCCTGGCGAGAACGCTTCCCAATTCGCCCTCGTATCGCAAGTAGGCTTTTTTCGTCCTCGACATCCCCGCCACCATGGTCGCCAGCCCCGCCGCCATGGCGGCGCTAGCCGCCGCGGCGCTACCCCCGCCCGGCGTCCCGGTTGGCGCCGCCAGCCAGTCGAGGAATGGCTCGACCCCGCGGCGCAGCCCGCCACCCGCTCTGTTCTCACCTGTCACGGCTGCCAGCCGATTCTCCAAAATCAGCGAGGCGTCGAAATTCCCCACCTGCAGAAACTCCGCCGCCGCGGTCTCCAGTGCCCGCTTCGGAATCAGCCCGATAATCTCGCTGCTCTCGACCGTCACGCCAAGTCCCAAGGCTTCCTGTGTCACAGCCTCGAACACGCGATGCATCCCCGTCTGCTCGAAATCCGTCAGGTTCATGGAAACCTGCGCCAGGCCCCGCACCAGAAACCCCGCCGCCTTCACAAAAGGCAATCCACCGCCCGAAAAGCGCACTTTCTTAGCCACTTGCTTCGCAATGGCCACATCCGGAGTGTTCAGGAAAATGTTGTAGGCGATCAGAAACTTGCGCGCGCCCACGACGGTCGCCCCCGCGGTAGGGTGCACCCGCGGCTCGCCAAAATCCGGCCGCCGCGCGGGATTGGTGGCAATTTCGTCGCGTATCCCTTCAAACTGCCCACGCCGGATGTTCTCCAAGCCGCGCCGCTCCGGCGAAGTCGCCGCCGCCTCGTACAGATAGACGGGAATCTGGTAGCGCCGCCAGATCTGTTCGCCCACATGCCGGGCCATGGCCACGCAGTCTTCCAGGGTCACGCCTTCAATCGGAATGAAAGGCACGACATCCGCCGCGCCCATCCGCGGATGCGCTCCCTGGTGCTGGTTCAAATCGATGAGTTCGGCCGCCTTGCCCACCCCGCGAATCGCCGCTTCCTGAATCGCCTCCCGCTCGCCCACCAGCGTAATCACGCAGCGGTTGTGGTCGGAGTCCATCTCGCGATCGAGCAGATTTACGCCGTCGATCTTCATCGCGGCCACGATGGCATCAACCTTCGCGGCATCGCGCCCTTCAGAAAAATTCGGAACGCACTCGACTAGCGGGGACATAGCGAAAGAATATCATCATGCTAAGCGGGCACTCTTGGCCTGCTTTTTTGCAATTGAAGATAAGGACCGGAATGGAAAATCAGCGGCGGAGAATGTCCCTTCACACACTACTTCTTGCCCTTCGCACTCCCGAAGAACTTCCCAATCCCCAGCCGTACCTGCACCGTGTTCAACCCAGGATTCGGCGTCGCAAGGCCGGCATTGGAAATATGCATATAGCGAACCTCCACGCTCCAGTTCCACGAGTCTTGCAGAAAATGCGCTCCCACCGCGGCGCAAGAGGTGAAGTTCACGGTGTTGGTCCCGTCCGGGACATTGTGATTGGTAAACAGCGTTCCGCCACTCAGTTCCGCGTAGGGCACAAGGGCTCCCCGAGTCGCGAAGTCCCACTTCAAGTTCAGCGGAACAAAACCCCACCCGTAGGCGGTATTCGCCGGCTGAAAGACCAGAAACGCCGGCACCACATCCACCGCATACTCGAAGCGCCCTTTCAGGAACCCCGGCCCGTGCGGCCGCGTAAGAATCCATCCGAAGCGGCCTCCGGCGTTCCAAACCCCGGTATGCGAGGTGCCACCAGGCACCGAATACCCGCCGCCCGACCACAATTCGATTTCATGCCCCCCATCTTCCGGTCGGGATTGCCCGAAAACCAAGGCGCTGCACAGCATCAGGATCGCCACGAGAACCATTTTCATAGAATTTTTGACCCTGACCCGGGCCGGGGCCGCCGTTTTGCGCATGATACAGGAATCCGCGGCCTGGAGAACCTACAAACTCAGCCCGCCGTCGACCACCAAAATCTGCCCGGTGATGAAATGCGGCGCAGTCGCGAAGAATAAAACCGCCGCCGCTATATCTTCGCCTGCGCCGTTGCGCCGCATCGGCGTCTGTTTGGCCATGCGCCGCAGGAACGCCTGGCCTTCTTTCTTCTCCCCACCCAGATCGATCATGCCCGGGGCCACGCAGTTCACTGCAATTTCCGGCGCCAGAGCCTTGGCCATCACCTTGGTCAGCATATGCAGCGCCGCTTTGGAAGAACAATAGTGCGCATTGTCCGCCCACGGCACCAGACCTCCCAGCGACCCCATATTGATGATCTTGCCGTGCCGCCGCCGCAGAAACTTCACCGCTTCGCGCGAAACCAGAAACGGCCCGCGCGTATTAGAGGCAAAGATCGCGTCCCACTGCCGCGCGGTCAATTTCTCGAATTTCACCGCCTCATAATTCGCCGCATTGTTCACCAGGATATCGATCTCGCCCAGTTCCCTGGCCGCTTCCTTCACTGCGGCTTTCACGCTCGCCTCATCGGTAATGTCGCAGCGCAGGGCCACGCCTCGCACCCCAAAACTGCCGATATCAATCACCGTCCGCTGCGCATCGAGCAGCGAATTGCGGAAAGTGATGGCGACATCCGCTCCTGCCTCGGCCAGCGCCAGCGCACTCGCCCGCCCCAGCCGCTTTGCGCCGCCGGTAATCAGCACAGCCCTGCCGCGAAGCGGTTTGTCCTTCCGTTCACCCATGCCGGGATTCTAACCCAATGGAGATCAAGTGGGGACAGCTGCCCTCGCCAGTCCGGCCAGACAACTTTGCCGGGGTGGCGCCGGGAAGAAACCCAGTCCAGGCCGCGAGATCCACGGCCATGTCCTATCCGAGATTCCCATTCTCATCCCAGTGGGCTGGTGATAGCATGTGCGCGTTAAGTAAGTTTTGCTTGTTTCACAAACGGCCGAACCCATGCTCTACCTGCGACAAGCTCCCAGTCCCCTCCTTGTTCCGTGGGTTCAGACCCTGTGGTACTGTCGCGCGCCCCACATCCCCCACCGACGCGAGCGTGTTTTACCCAATGGGTGCATGCAAATCATCCTCAATCTCTCCCGCAGCTATCTGACTGACTGTGGAGAGGATGGAAACGGAAACCGCCGCCTTCCACCAGCCGTCGTCGTAGGCGCGCGCGCGCGATACGGGGTGGTCGATACCGCGGACATGGAAGAGCTTGCCGGCATCCTGTTCCAGCCTGGCGGATTTGCCCGCCTGTTCCGTGAGCCGGCGAATTTGTTTTTTGAGCGGTCCATCGCTTTGGACGATGTGTGGGCCGGCGCGAACCTCATGGACAGGCTAGGCGAGTTTTCTACACCAGCGGAAAAGCTCAGGACTCTCGATGCGTTCCTGACCCAGCTTTCCCAGGAAGGCGCGCCTCGTTCTGACCTGGTTCACCATGCCCTCCATCTTTTCCGGGACAGAAGCCTCGGCGTGTCCCAGTGCGCCCGATCGGTGGGAGTGAGTGAGCGCAGGCTCTCTCAGGTATTCCGCGAAGAGGTTGGCCTTAGTCCCAAAATGTGGTGCCGCGTACGCCGCTTTCAGACCGCCGTGCGAGCTCTGCACCACGGAGCGGATGTGCCTTGGGCGGAGTTGGCGCTCCGCTGCGGATACTACGACCAATCGCATTTTGCCAACGATTTCCGCGCCTTTTCCGGCATCAACCCGACCACCTATTCCGTGCAGCACGGAGCCTGGCAAAATCACTTGCCCATTTCTTAAGTGGCCGAAATTTTTTCAATAGTTCCGAATTTTCCAAGCATCATGAAGCTTGCAATGGCAAAATCACGCCCATGACAAATCAAGCGAAGAATTGCAAATCAACCGTAATCCCAGGGCTCCGCTACCGAAACGCTATGGCGATGATCGAATGGCTCTGCCAGGCCTTCGGCTTTGAGAAGCAGGCGGTTTTCGCTGCTGCTGACGGGGTGGTGATGCATGCCCAGCTGACTTTTGGCAATGGCATGATCATGATTGGCTCGGTCAACAATGGGACGCCAGCGTCAAAGCTGCTGAAACAGCCGGACGAGATCGGTGGCGCGGAGACGCAAACTCCCTATCTTGTCGTCTCTGACATAGGCGCTATCTACGCCAGCGCCAAAACTGCCGGTGCCAAGATGGTGCTCGATCTCGAAGAGAAGAAACAGGGCGGTAAGGCATTCTCCTGCACCGATCCCGAAGGACATGTTTGGCATGTTGGAACTTTCGACCCTTGGGAGTCAAAGTAGAACTCAGAATCGCAGAGACCGCCCGCCAAATCCGCTCCCCAACCCCGCCTAGAAACCCACTGCCGGAAACGGTAGAATCACCCATGCCCAAGCCCCGCCAGGTCGTGGTCTATTCCCGGAAAGGCTGCCACCTATGCGAGATCGTCAAGGAATCGCTTAGCAAGCTCGAGCGCCGCGGCGGCTTTACCTGGCGCGCCATCGACGTCGATGGCGACGACCAGCTTCGCCGCCAGTTCACCGACGAAGTCCCCGTCGTCTTTATCGATGGCCGCAAAGCCTTCAAGTATCACATGGACGAACGCGAATTCCTGCGCAAGCTGTCCAGCTAGCCGTCCCCTCTCGGGGAGAGCAATTCCGAAAACTCAACTTCTTCGTACTCCAGATGTCGGGTGTGCTCTACAATCATGCGCGAACCCGCCATGGGAATCGCCAATTGCTCCCCGCAAGCCGCCGACCACCTCCAGCGAAGCGCTCTTTACGCCAATCCCGAAGGCCTCTTCCTGCACGACATCATTTTGGAGAGCTGCCGCCGCAACGCCCGGAAAACCGCCATCGTCGATCCTTCCTGCGGCCGCCGCATCTCCTACGCCGAATATGGAGAGCTGGTCGAATCTCTGGCGCGCGGATTCATCGCGGCCGGCCTAAAACCCGATGAAGTCATCGCCATCTTTCTACCCAACTCGTGGGAATTCTGTGTCGCTTACCATGCCGCTGCGCTGGCTGGGGCCATTCCCACCCTGCTGAATCCGACGCATCGCGAGCGCGAAGTCCGCTATCAGATGCAAAATTCCGGCGCCACGCTGCTGATTACGGACGGCCCCAACCTGGAAGGAATCAACCTCTCCGGCTTGCCTAAGCTGCGCCGCGTCTACAGCGTGCGCCAGCCCATCCCTGGCGCCGAACCTTTCTCCAGCCTGCTGACCCGGTCCGCGTCGCCACTCCCCTCGCAGGGCAAGACCGCCGGCGAAACCCTCGCCGCACTTCCTTATTCCAGCGGCACTACCGGCCTGCCCAAGGGCGTGATGCTTTCGCACAGCAACTTGGTCTCGAACGTCTATCAGCTGCTGGGACCAAACGCGTCGGCCTTCAACTCCAACGACATCTACCTTTGTTTTCTGCCGCTCTATCACATCTATGGACTCAACGTTGTGCTAAATCCCGCGCTGCTGCTGGGCGCAACGCTAGTCTTGCAGCCACGCTTCAATCTCCCCCAGCTGTTGTCTCTGCTTCTCGAAGAAGACATCACCACCATGCCAGTCGTCCCGCCCGCGCTCAACGCGCTATGCCAGGCGGCAGCGGCCGGCAACTTCCCGAAGAATCTGCGCCTCGGTTGGGTGATGTCTGGAGCCGCTCCGCTCGCCCCCGAACTGGCGCGCCGTTTCACCGCGCTGACCGGCGTGTCGGTCTGCCAGGGCTACGGAATGACCGAAGCCTCTCCCGTCACGCACCTGGGATATCTCGAGCCCGCGCTCTATCACCCAGGCTCCATCGGCCGCCCTCTGGCCCGCACCGCATGCCGCGTGGTCAATGACGATGGCCACGAAGCGGCCTCAGGCGAACCCGGGGAACTGGTCATGTCCGGCCCGCAATTCATGCTCGGCTACTGGAACGAACCGCAAGCCACTGCCGCCGCCTTGCGCGATGGCTGGTTCTGGTCGGGAGATGTCGTGTGTCGCGACGCCCAGGATTTCTATCAGGTGGTGGATCGCCGCAAAGAGATGATCAAGTACAAAGGCTTTCCCGTCGCCCCCGCCGAAATCGAAGCCGTCCTGCTGGAGCATCCCGCCGTCCGCGAATGCGGGGTAGTCGGCTGTGCCGACGACGCCGCCGGAGAAATCCCCGTGGCCTTCATCGCGTTGAACGACGGCTTCGCCGCCGACGTCAAATTGGAACAGGCTCTCTGCGGGTTCGTCGCCGACCGGCTGACTCACTACAAGCAACCGCGCCAAATCCGCTTCGTAGATGCTGTGCCCAAGACCGCCTCAGGGAAGATTCTGCGACGAGAGCTGAGGAAGGTTCTTACCTGATCGGGAAGCAGGAGTTTGATTTCTTTCGCACCCGCCCGACCGTGGATAGTGGATAAAGGGGGCACGCTGTCGGCAGTAACCGCGAACTCAAACCAAACCCGCGAAGGGGACGTCCTGAACGTGGCTGTCCAGCACGTCCCCCTCGACAGTAAACACTAGCAGCGAAGCGTTTCAGGTACAGTCCAAATCACTTCACGTTGCGACCCGCGCCCTGTACCAGGTTCAACAGTCCGTCAGCCTGCCAGACCAGGCTGAAGGTGGACCACCAATCAAGCGGCTTGCCGTTGAATTCAGCGTCCTCCAGACGTTGAATCATCTGGCTCGCCAGTTGATTTCGTTCGCTGGTAACGATGCTCAAGCCGTTCTCGATCGTGTTGTACTCGTCATCGTCACCCGCGAGTGCCGCGGTGGAAAGCTGCAGGCTTGCCAAACCGAGTGGGCCGACCGGAGCGTTGATTTTCTTATACGCGTCGGCCAACAACTGGAAATTCTCGCCGCTGTCGCGCACCGCATCTGGCAAAGCCCGCCAGTTGAGGGCTTCGACCAGCGCCCGCCCGTCGCTCGGATAGTCATCCTTCAGGCCAGTCAGCAGCAGCATGGTCGGACGAATATCGGTGTGATCGGACCAAGTTTGCCAGTCGATGCCCTCGTGTTCCACTCCGGGGCCAACCATGCCAAGAAACGTGGTGTTGATCTCGGGCTGAATTCCGCCGTGGTTCCAGGCGAAGGCGGGATTCTCGACCGCATCAGGACCGCTCAGCTCGAAGAACCAGTTGGGGTTGCCGAACATCACAAAAGTCGGGGTTCGCTGCGGATCGCCGGTCACCATGTGGAGCAACTTCAATTCGACCGGATCGGCCAGCGCCGCCGTCAGCTTTTCGGTCTTGCCGGTGATTGGGCTGACCGCGGTCAGCGCCGCGGCGTCGCGCTCAAACTCACGCGCCAGCGAGGATCCCACGGCGGGATTGCCGTCGAGATAGAACACGGGCACCATGTCGAACTGAATGTCGATCTGGGTGTTGGCTGTGTTCGGGTCCTCTTTCGCCAGCAGGTCCTGGATGTTCGAGTCGATTTCCCCTATCTTGCTGTATGTGCAAGGTACGGTCACGCCGTCGCAGTTGGATGGGCTAGGCGGCCCGCCCGCAAAGTGGTCCCCCTCATCCGCCGTGATGACGAACAGCGTGTTGCTCTTGTCGATGCCGTCCGCGGCGAGCCGTTGGAAGAACTTTCCGAACGCCTCGTTGTATGCCGCGGCCTGCGCGTCATGGCACACGTCGCCGGGCCCAAGGCCTCCCTGGTCGGGGTCAGTAAAGCAGACTCCGGGCGCATGCGAGTTTTCCACAGAGTCATTGTCATGGATATCGGCTATGTAGGCGTAGGTCACCGGAACCCCCTGCTCCTGCATGGCCGCGACATAAGAAAGTGTCTGCCCGGCATCGATTCCACCGAAGCCGGGGAACCCAGGGTTGGCGGGAGTGCTGTCGTCTGTGATCAGGTTGCCATCCAGATCGTTCAGTGGGCCGCGCGGGCTGATTACCGGCGCCACGAATTTGTGCCCGTAGAGGGCGCTGAAGCCGGTGTATCCGCCGGGCTCCTGCGATAAAACATCGGGCTCCCCGCCGTTAGCCGCGGAACACACCGCGTCGTTGGCGGCGCAATGAATCGCGATTCCATCGTAGTCCGCAACCGCTTCATTCTTGTTGGAACTGGCCTCGGCCAGCGCCGCGGCCAGCTTCGTGGCATCGGATGCAAAGACCGTCTTGATATCGCCGCTCACATTTTCCAGTTCCATGTTGGCGATTGAGACCGCTCCCACGTTGCAGCCGGCTCGCGTCCAGGGAACCCACGGAGCGGGGGCATTCATCCCGTTGGGGGTGACCATGAAAAAGCTCGGGTCGGTCGTCGTATTCACAATGTCGGTCCAATATTGGAAGGAAGAAGCAAACCCGTCGAAGAACTTGCTCCCTGGCGGGGTGAACCAGCCGAAGCTGTTGGCGATGGGCTGACCATGGCGGTCGCCGTACACGCCGGTGAGCGAGGTGATGATGTCATCCGCCGTATGCGACTTCAACGGTGTGTGGTGATTGGCCATGAGTGTGCCATTTTCGGTGAGAAAATTCAGCAGGTTCGGCATTTGTTCAAGATCGGAAGGCACGTTCGGGTTGTCGCGCGTAAAGTGCACGTTGTCGAACTGGATGTAGATCACGTGCTTGATTCGTCCCCTTGGCGCATTCAGTGAGCAATCCGAAGCCTGCGCGGGAGTCGCGGCCAAAGCTGCGATCAGCAGCATAGTGCATCCTAGAAATCCGAGCGCCGACCAGGAGCCGACGTAACGGGGGACCCGGAGTAAAGGATCCGTGTTGACGAGCGTGGCGAAAGAGCGGTCTGGTTTCACGGCGAACCTCCTGAAAAATTTGCCAGCTCCACGCTGGCCATGCAGGGAGGTATAGATTGCGGCGCGCAGGGTCGGGTTACGGGCCGATTAATTCTTTGTAAAAAGAATGTCGCAGTGTGCGCTAGCGCTCAACACGGACACAATAAGTGAGCCTCGCTGATTGCCGGCGCCGCCAGCTAGGAGGGATCTAGCGCATCGCAAGCGCATGAACGCCAAAAAACGTCGCGAAGGGGACGCCCCGAACCTGGTCGTCCGGAAACGCCCCACTTCGCGGGAAACAGTTAGCGAAGGTTCCGGCTTCCGCCCATAAAAAACGCCTGCCCCACGTTGTGGGGCAGGCGTCTGGCGTTTCGTTCTACGGCCTTATGGGAACTGGGGCAGTACAAACAGCTCACCGGTATCGGCGCCGTTCGCCTGGCTCCAGGGCATCGTCACAATAAACGGGGCATCGCTGCGACACGCGCTGAAGTCGAGAGTCACAGTGGTGCTGGCCGATCCACCCGCAGGGATATCGCCGAGAGCCACCGGGAAGGTGGAAGGCGACTTGATGACGGGATTGCACGTCGGAATCCGGCGATCAAACAGGTTCGGGAGCTGTTGGAGCGTGAACGAGTTGATCTGTACCGTGTAGGCCGTGCCCGAGCTTGGATTGTCCGCGGTGATCGTCCACACGCGCGCATTCCTTGGCCCAGTCTTGCCCGTGATTTGGAAGTTCAAGCCGAACCCGGGCAATTCGCGTGGCCGGTTGATGATTCCCCAATACGCGGGTTTGGCTTGCAAACCCGTGTCGAAGGGCAGCGGTTCGTTCAGCCGGTTGATGGGGAAGCTGCTGAGCCAGGTGTTGTCATCGGCCATGCCCCAGAAGGTTACACCGCTCAAGTGGCGATGCTCCCGCCGGAACAAGCGGAAGTACTGCCAGTAATCATAGCCCTGCTGCGCAATGATCGAGGCAGGCACGGTGCCGCCGTTGGCTCCAAAGTTGGAGGTGTTGTCGCCGGCGTTGTAGACGCTGATGTCCATCTCGGTGACCTGTTGGTCGATGCCGAGCTTGGCCAACGTGTCGATCGCGTTTTCCATCGCAGGAGCACCCGGGTAGTTGACGTTAACGTGCATCTCATGCCCAATGCCGTCGATGGGGATGCCCCGGCTCTGTAGGTCTTGCACAACCTTGACGATGCAAGCCAGCTTGGCCGAATCCGAGGTACTGTAGTCGTTGATGAAGAGCTTCGTTCCCGGCGGCGCGTACTGCCGAGCCGCTTGCAGAGCGATATCGATATAGCTCTTGCCCAGAACGTTGTAGAACGGTCCGTGAGCCAGGCAATCCGGTTGCGACGGATCGAACGGTTCGTTGATCACATCCCAGATGTACACCTTGTTGCCAAAGTGTGTGATCTCGCCCTGAATGTGCTCCTGGATGTTGGCAGTCACTGTCGCCTGGTTGGCGGGTGAGTTGGTTCCGTCGCCGGTCGCGTAGGAAGGAGTCTGCGCGCCCGTGGCCCATACCAGGTTGTGGCCGCGGACCTTCTGGTTGTGGCACACGGCTTCGCCGACTTCAGCATCGGCATTGGTGAAGTTGTAGCTGCCTTTGCTGGTCTCCACCGAGCTCCACTTCATGTCGTTCCCCGACACGATGCTGTCGAAGTGCTTCTGCAGCAGATCGGCATGCGGCCCGGAGAGATCGCTGGTATCGATTTCCGCACCGACCGGGAAGAATTCCCGGAGCCGTTCGAAGATCGAAGGAATATCGGTCTGAATGGTTGGCGGCGGCAGGTAGGTGAGCTGGAAGTCGTCGATGTAGAACGACGTCAGATCGTTGCCCGATGCCGGGAAGGTTTGCAGATACAACGTCGCCTGACCGGTATCGTACGGGCTGGACATGGTGTAATTGGGCACAAGAATCTGGTGCCACTCCCCATCGGCGGCAACCTGCGTCCCGGGATATCCGTTCACGCCGGGGAAGCTGGTTGTGCCTTGGTAGGTGGTCTGCAGACTCATCTGAATGTTGTGCAGAGAACCGTCGGTCGGCTGCATCATGACCCATACGCTGATCGAGTACTGCGATCCGACGTACATCTTGTTGGCCACGCTGATGCTTGGGCCATCGTAGTTGGCGGTGCGCCCGGTGATCAGCAGGCTGTGGCTTCCAGAATGTGCCTCGGCGGTCGTATTGGTTGCCGTGGATCCTGCACGCCCACCCCAGCCATCCAGACCGCCATCTTCGAACGTGGAGCTGATGCCGGTGTTGTCCTGCTGGTCGACGGGCAGCGGCGGCGGAGCTAATTGGCCGATCACCACGTCGCTGATGTAGAACGAATCGGTCGCGCTGCTCGACTGGAAGTACAGTGTCAAGCTTGTCGGCGGCCCAGGCAGATCGTTATAGCTGAACGTACCTTGAACCTTGGTCCAGGCCGTGCTGGACAGCGCACCTGAAGTTACCAGGTTGCTGTAGATGCCCGAGGAATTCGAGCAGTCGGTGCGTTTGGTCGAGATTGTCACCGTCGGATTACTGCTGTCCGGTGCCGCCAGCAAGACGTAAGCAGTGACGCTGTAGGTCGCGCCCGCGACCACGCCGTTCACGCCCAGCAAGTTGAGGCTGGGGCCTTCGAAAGTGGCAGTCCGGCCCGAGGTGAGCAGGCTGTTGGTGTTGCCGTTTGGATCGGGGAGCGGCGACAGGTTGTTGGTCAGAGTTACTGAACCGAACGGCGCCCAGCTGTCGACGCCACCATCGCTGAAGTTGTAAGTGGCAACCGGCGTTCCGCCCGGCGGGGGCGAGGTTTCGGTGACGACGACATTATCTAGATAGAAGCTCTGTGCCGTCGTCGGACCCACCAATTGGGAATAAAGAAGAAGACCCGTGGCGGTGTTGCTCACTTTATAGGTGCCGCCAATCTGAGCCCAACCGGAAGCAGTTACAGGCACCTGGTAGGTTCCGATGGTGTCGTAGCAAGTCCCTCCCGAGCAGGAGGGATCCGTGCGCTGAATCGTGAAATTCGCGTCGGTGGCGCTTTCGCCCGATGTGAGCTGAACGTAGCCGGTAATCGTGTAAGTGGCTCCGGGCAGCAGGATCGAGGTAACGTTGATGCTGGGACCGCCCTGGCCGCTGGAGCCGGTAGTGGTCAACAGACTGTGGGTCCCGCTCTCTGCGGCTGCGGTTGAATTTACAGGCGTGCTGGCGAAGTCAAATGAACCCCAGCCCTGGGCGGTTCCATCTTCAAAATCGTAGGTTGCGACTACTTGCGCTGCGGCGAGGGAAGGAAGCAACGAATATGCAAGGCCGAACATGCACACCGCAATTACGAGAAAGGCGAGACGAATCTTACTTTTGCGCTCTCCGAGAAAACCGGGCATTACACACCTCCACATCGTCGGTTGGTGAATTTCTCTACTGGATTTTTTGTAACCTGGGTTTTTTGCGAGTTGGTCTCGCAGAGATTTGCCGGGGTTGCCGCAAGCGTCATGGCTTGTTGCATAAGTGCGCTGAACTCTGGGTCGTTAAACCAAAATGCTGGGGAAACCGGCGGAACTCATTTTGGTTTCGCGAATAAGTTGGCGGCGGAAAAATCTAGGTTGCCGTCCCCGCAACTTTCTTGACCGGGGCGAATTATACACAAGGAAACGCGCTATGCAAGCGGGATTTGGAGGTTTTCTCGACCAGCGAACATATTTACAATTTGTTGACAACTTTCATTCCCGCACCCTCCCCAATTGCTCCATCTCATCGTCGGTCAGCGTCACGTTTGGCGACTTCATGTTTTCTTCCAGGTGCGCCACTGATGACGTCCCAGGAATCGGCAGCATCGCCGGCGATCGCTGCAGCAGCCAGGCAATCATGACCTGATTGGCAGTAGCGTTGTGTTTTTGTGCAACTTTTTTCAACATTGCTCCCGGCGCTTTACCCTGTGCCAGCGGCGCCCACGGTATAAACGCAATCTTGTGCTGTTCGCAGTATTCCAGCACGTTCTCCCACTCGCGGTCGGCAAAGCTGTAGCGGTTCTGAACCGAGGCGATGGGCACAATATCGACCGCCCGCTCCACGTGCTCCTTGGTCACATTGGAGAGCCCAATCAGCCGGATCTTGCCCTCGTCGCGCAACTGCTTCAGCGCTCCCACCGACTTGTCGAACGGCGTAAGCGGCGCCGGCACATGCAGCTGATACAACTCAATCCGCTCCAGCCGCAGCCGTTTTAAGCTGCCGTCCACGGCCTTCCGCAAATGCTCCGGGCTGGCATCGTGACTCCAATAGCCCGGCCCTGGCCGCGTCCATCCGCCCTTGGTCGTCACCACCAAGCCCTTGGGATACGGCGCCAGCGCCTCCGCGATGAGTTCTTCGCTCACATTCGGTCCATAGGAATCCGCCGTGTCGATGAAGTTCACTCCCAACTCAACCGCCCGCCGCAACACCGCCAAAGCTCCCGCGTGATTCTTCGGCGGACCCCAAATGCCGTCCCCGGTAATCCGCATGGCTCCAAATCCCAGCCGGTTTACGGTCAATTCGCCGCCCAGTGAAAAAGTTCCCGCCCCACTCGTGGACACCGTTTGCGTCGCCATCTGCCTTTCCGCCTCCCTGGAGTTCCTTTGTCGATTGATGATCGAAGAAGCTATTGTACGAGGAAGTAGACCAGCCTTGGTAGCCTTCGATCTCCGAACGTGTTTCGAAAAAACTTTTTCACAATGATTGGCTGGCGCAGCGGTTAGCCGCTGCGGCGTGTAGCTCATTCCTTAAGGAGGCTTAAGCCGCCGCCGGCGAGGCTAGTTCCCGGCCGCTCTCTCGACCGGGGGAGGCAACTTCTCACGGATGAGCGATTCGACTCGGTCCCACACCTTCGGATCGCACTCGATCTCGATATGCGTCTTCATGAACAGCCGGCTCAGCCAGGGATACGCATCGCAGCGAATAGGATTGTTGGCGTAGTCGAAGCGGAAGTTCCCCACAATCTCCGTATGCGCGGGATCGGCCGCCTTGATTTCCCGCTGGCCGTGGATGATCCCGTCGGGCTGATAGAAATTGACCGCTTGCGAAACGTTGGAAGGGATCAGCGCGTCGTCCTGCCCGCGCTTGCTGACGCTGTCCACCTGAATAGTGAGCAGCACGCCAATGCCTTGCTTCTCCAGTTGCCTAGCCAGCGTCACCGCTTGCGAGGCGCCCCAACTGTGTCCGTAAAGAATGATGCGGGCGTTTCTTTTTTCTTGCGCTGACAATTCGCCATCATGGTCCGTGTCCAGCAGGCGCAGCACCAGCTCGCGCGCTTTGTCGCCCTCGCGATTCTGAAATGTGGCGACGGATACACCCGTGGGATAGTCCTTGCGCAGCCGCGCCGCCAATTGCACGGTGCTATGAATCAAATCATCGTGCTTCACGAACCCGCCCACGAAGCCGATGACCACGACCGGAGGCAGAGGAAGAGTCGCCGCGAGCGGCAAATGTGCCTGTCCATAGGCCATATCGAGGCAGAGCAAGAAGCCCAACCAACGAACGATAATGCCGGCGCGCCGCGTCACAGCGCCAGCATCATAACAGGAAACCCCAGCCCGTCACGCCCCAAATCGCCCGCTGGATGCCGCGCTTGGCAGATTCTAATTTCCCGGCGCCGCGAAAGGTAGGGACCGTCTAGACTCAGTGGAGCAGGTCAATCATTGAACTGCGCGCATGCCCCGCAGCCGATCCGCCAGACTCCACCAAACGCTCAGATTCCTGGTCCCGAGCTTGTTTCAGCCAAGCCCAATCCGTCTTAAACTCGACCATGGTTTCCCGCCCATGCTTCGGGCTCTTCAACTCGCGATCGTCCCGCGTCAGCATAAGCTCGTAAGCCAAACGCGCATCCGACTCCGGCGCGAAAATATTACTGGCGCTCAGTCCCACGCGTGAAACAGCACCGCCGGGCCCATGCACTTCCGCCCACAAGGCTCCGTTTGTGTCAGCGGAAATCTTGCTCTCCCCATCCACTCGCTTGAAGACATCCGCCCAATGCCGTCCCAGCGCCATGCCATCGTCCTCCGCCTGATCGACGATCGGCCCAAATTTCCCGCGATACTCTTTCCACTCTTGCGCCGTGCCGACCACTCTTTCCCGCTCGCGGCTTTGTTCCGCTTCCAACCGCTCGACTTGGGCGGCGTTATCCGCTGCCTTCGCCTGGCGAATCTCGTGCTGGGCTTCGCTCGTCTCCACGGTCGGATATTTCTCCGAAGTACTCTGCGGATTGAAACGCCCAGTAAGCAAGTACGAAGCCGTCACCACCGGCAACTCGTGATAAGCGAAAATCAGCATGGGCAGCAACAGTTTCTTCGAGCGATACAACTGCTCCGTGCCGGTGCGGCATTCTGTGCTGCGCTTGATCGTTCCCGGCACCTGCGCGATATGCCAAACCCGGAATTGCGACTCCGGATGCCGCAACCCATAACGCGTGAACGAACGCGCGATCGCCTTGGGGCTGGTCATGCCGAAATCGTTGATGTAGTCGCCATGCGTGGCATGCGGAAAATACGTGTTGATCACTCGCTCGGCGAAATTCGCGCAATTCCGCGTCATGCCGTTGAAGTGATTCCGGTTGGGCAGCGCGTTGAATTCCTCGATCAGCGCGCGGTCCTGCTCCTCGGTAGTCGCCACCACGAAGATATACATGCTGCGCGACAAACTGGCCCCGACCATCTCCCGCCACTCCGCGTTATTGCTAGTCTGGCAGGATTTCGTCGCGCAATACGCCGCCAGATATTTCTCGCGGTAACGTTCTTCTAGAATCTCCTTCACCTGCGCCGTGCCAAACAGCGGCCGGTCTTCCGGATTCTCCACCCCATAGAGATAAATGTTGAACGGCACCACATTCCATTCGAACCGTTGGTCTTCTCCCAGCCTGGTGTAGTTGCTGATCACCGACCCAGCTTCGCCGGGACGGCACAATCGCAGCTTCACCGGAGTTTCCGGGCAAATATTCGAGAGATATACCGCTGTGTGCCCCGAACCAGTGATGCGCGCAACGCTGGTATCCAACGACTCATTGAGAACCACGCCCACGTCCGCGTAAGCGCGCGAAGAGAACAAGCAAACTAGAAGAAATAGAACAGCGAGAGCAGTCGAACTCCGGCCGGCCGCCGACTCGGTGAGACACCAAGCGGCGCTGTCTCCGCGATTGCGCTCCAGATACAAATCGTCCTCCCGTCTTTGACTTAGACTTATTAAGATGCCCGCAAACGCCAATCCGTCACCAGGCTAAATCGCGGAGCCTTTAGTGGTCATTATTACTAGAGTGCTCTGCGGATTGGACTTATCGACGTGAAAGGCAGCCCATCTTGGCGCGTTCTGGGCGCAAAGATGGGAAGAATACTGTCCGGACAACCGTGCATCGGAAGACCGCCTGCGTCAGCGCTTAAACAGCCCAACCGGCACCGCTTCGCCCATTACCCGATACCCCGCCGGCGAGGGATGCAAATGATCCCCGCAATCGAACGCAGGAAGCATGCGGTCGGGGTGCGCCGGGTCGCGCATCGCCTCATCAAAATCCACCACGGCATCGAAATGCCCGGGCTGGCGAATCCATTGGTTCACCGCCAGCCGATCGGCCTCGTCGCCCGGTGACGGATGGTAATACTCTGAACCCGCATACGGAAGAATAGTCGCGCCAATCACTTCAATCCCGTGCGCGTGCGCCCGAACAATAATCTGCTGGTACGCGGCCAATATTCTTAGCACCAGCGCATCATGCTCGGCTTGCGACGCCGCCCCACGACGCGCCAGCGCGCCCAAGTCGTTCACGCCCTCCAAAACAATCAAGTAGCGAACGCCAGCCAGCGCCAACACGTCGTGGTCAAACCGCGCCAGCGCATTCGGCCCCAATCCATCCGTCAGCAGGTGGTTGCCGCCAATGCCTTCGTTGAGTACCCCGAACAAGCGTGTTCCCGGCAAAGCCTGCAGACGCTGCGCGAGCACATCCGTCCAGCGGTCGTTGCCATTAGTGGTCGCCGCATGTCCATCGGTAATCGAATCTCCCAAGATGACAATCGACGCCGCTTTCGCCGGCGCAATCACGTCCACGCCCGACAACAGATACCAGTGGTCCACAGTCTTCGCGCCGGGCAGTTCAGCCGCGGGAACCAGATCGCCGTGAACAAGATAGGAAGTGGCGCGAGACCCGGGATGCCCCGTCTGCTGCGCCGGCGGCTCATCAAGGTGCAGCGTAATCGCCAGATCGGAGAGCGCAGCCACGGGATAATCAATCGCATCCGAAATGTAATCCGCGCCCGCCGGAATGGTCACATCGCTCTTCCCCGCAAAGCTGAGCGCCTTGTCGGTGGCAGCGTCAATTTTGTCGGACGCCGCCGAAACCGGCCGCGCAATATGCGCCGAAGTGATGTGCAGCGGCGCCGTCCCAAAAGCATTCGACAAATGCACCCGCAGCGTCGGCCCGCCGAACGACAAGTGCACAATCTGCCGCAGCGTGGAATCGCGCAGATCGTCGCTGGCGAGAGCATTCTGCGGCTCTGGGATCTGTTGCGAAGTGGCCCACGACCCCACCCAATTCGGCCAACCCGGCTTACGCCGCGAGGACGCCAGCGTGGTAAGGCAGAGCAGGAAGATAACAGCGACGCTTACGCCTTCCCTGATGGATCTCATAAGTTTTGGACAACAATCGAGTGCATGCTCATTTTTGCGCGTTCGGTGCGGAAAGGTGGGAAGATGGACGCCCGAACTACCGTGCCCACACGCGAAAGGCGATCACCGCTGGAATGACGACCAAAATCAGAATCCCCGCCAGGATCAGCAAGTGCGTCGGATTGGCAAACAAGCTGATGAACACGTGAGTCCGGCGAAAGTATCTCACTCCCCCGTCAAAAACCCAAACTGCGCCGCCGTCAGCGGCACCACGCTCAACCTTCCTTGCCGCACCAATGGAGAATCCGCAAACAGCCTTTGGGCCTTTACCTCCGCCAAAGTTACAGGCCGAGCCAAAGCTTTCCCGACTTTGATCTTCACCTGCGGATTCCTCGCATCTGCAACCTCAACGGAAACAACCGAAGCCGTCCCCACCGCGCTCTTCTCGTCCCCGGTGTGATAAATCACGAGCCGGTCTCCGGCTTTCATCCCGCGCAGATTCCTCAACGCCACCGGATTCGTCACCCCATCCCAGAACGTCGTCTTATCCGCTTGCAAATTCGCAAACGAATACACAGTCGGTTCAGTTTTCAGAAGATAGTCCATGGCCCTCCTACTTCCCCTTCGCGTTCGGATCCGCCTGCGCCCCGCTCCCGTCCTTCGGCGCATCGTCCTTCTTCGTGTTCTGCTGATCGCTGTAAATCGAGTACTGCTCCTGCGGCCGCTTCAGCTTGACCGTGATCTCGACTGTCGGCTTGTCGATGTCATAATCTTGCCCGAAAGTCTCGAATCCCGGCGCCAGCACCTGCACCCGCACTTTGCCATACGGGACGCCGTCGTAGCTGCACTGGCCATCCGCATTTGCCTTCAACTCCACCCCGCCTTTGGCCTGCTTTCCCTTCTTGTTCACCGGATGCAGCACCACGCTAGCATTGCGCACCGGCTTGCCGTTGCTATCCCGCAACACCAAAAAGCTCATGGTGGCTTCGCTGTTGTCATCCTGCGCCAGCGCCCCGCCGCCGAGAAGTGTCGTCAAAGTTGCCAGCGCCAGGGTTGCCAGAACCGCGATCGACGTGAACGACTTCTTCATAACCCCACCTCTATTCCGATTTTGATGCCAAGCCCGCGACTCCGCCGTCTGTCCCCAACCGGCCATTCATCCTATCGCTAGCAGCGATTCACGAAACCGCAATCGACAAATATCCCAAATCTCGGGATATATTGCAACTTATTGATTAATATATAACTTAAAAACATGTCCAAACCCTCGCTTGACAGCCCCCCACTCCCCCTCCTACAATTAGCACTCGCCAACAATGAGTGCTAACAAGTCGTTGGCGAATCGAGTTTTCTGCCATCCATCCAACTCAACCGAAACACTAAACGAAAGGAGTCTACAAGCATGGCTACGAAGTTTACTCCCCTGCATGACCGTATTCTAGTACGTCGCGTAGAAGAAGAAGGCACCACCCGCGGCGGAATCATTATCCCCGACAGCGCCAAAGACAAACCGCAGGAGGGCGAAGTCATCTCCGTCGGCAGAGGCAAGAGCAACGACGAAGGCAAGGTGTTCCCGCTGGTCGTAAAAGACGGCGACCGCATCCTGTTCGGCAAATATTCCGGCACCGAAATCAAGCTGGACGGCGAAGATTTCATCATCATGCGCGAGGAAGAAGTTCTCGGCGTGATCACCGGCGCGGGGAAAGCCAAAGAAACCGCCGGCTCGCGCCGCTAGCGCAGCGACCGTAGAGACGTAGCTTGCTACGTCACTGGCGCCGCGTAGGGAGACGTAGCAAGCTACGTCTCTACGAGAAATCAACATTCGCAGGCAAGCCCTGCACAACAAACTAGAGGAGACAGACAGTATGGCAAAGCAAATCGTACACGGAGAAGAGTCGCGGCAGGCGATCCTCCGCGGCGTTAACCTTCTGGCCGACGCCGTGAAGGTGACACTCGGTCCCAAGGGCCGCAACGTAGTCATCGAAAAGAAATTCGGCTCCCCCACCATCACCAAAGACGGCGTCACCGTCGCCAAGGAAATCGAACTCAAGGACGCGCAGGAAAACATGGGCGCCCAAATGGTTCGCGAAGTGGCTTCCAAGACTTCTGACGTAGCCGGCGACGGCACCACCACCGCCACCGTTCTCGCGCAAGCCATCTTCCGCGAAGGCGTAAAGACAGTCGCCGCCGGAGCCAATCCCATGGCCCTGAAGCGCGGCATCGAACGCGCCATCAACCTGGTCTGCGGCGAAATCGACAAGAAGACCGGCGAGCGCGCCAAAGGCGAACTCGACAAATTCTCCAAGCCGGTCACCGGCGAAATGATCGCGCAAGTCGGCACCATTTCCGCCAACAATGACGAAACCATTGGGCACATTATTGCCGAGGCCATGAAGAAGGTCGGCAAGGATGGCGTCATCACCGTGGAAGAGTCGAAGACTCTGGAGACGCAACTGGAAGTGGTCGAGGGCATGCAGTTCGATCGCGGCTATCTCTCGCCTTACTTCGTCACCGATCCTGAGCGCATGGAAGTTTCGCTCGAGAACGCCTACATCCTGATCAACGAAAAGAAAATCAGCTCGATGAAGGATCTGCTGCCGTTGCTGGAGCAGATTGCCAAGGGCGGCAAACCGCTGCTCATCATCGCGGAAGACGTGGAAGGCGAAGCGCTCGCTACCCTCGTGGTCAACAAGCTGCGTGGCACGCTGCAAGTCGCGGCCGTTAAGGCCCCCGGCTTCGGCGACCGCCGCAAAGCCATGCTGCAGGACATTGCCATTCTCACCGGCGGCAAGGCCATTACCGAAGACCTGGGCATTAAGCTCGAGAACGTCCAGATCAGCGACCTCGGCCAAGCCAAGAAGATCACCATCGACAAAGACAACACGACCGTGGTCGAAGGCAAAGGCAAGCACTCCGAAATCGAAGGCCGAGTGAAGGAAATTCGTAGCCAGGTGGAAAAAACCACCAGCGACTACGACCGCGAGAAGTTGCAGGAGCGGTTGGCGAAGCTGGTTGGCGGCGTGGCCGTGATCAAGGTCGGCGCGGCCACCGAGACCGAGATGAAAGAAAAGAAAGCTCGCGTCGAAGATGCCATGCACGCGACCCGCGCGGCTGTGGAAGAAGGCATTGTCCCCGGTGGAGGCGTGGCGCTGGCGCGCTGCGTGGCCGCACTCGACAAGCTGAAGGTGGAAGGCGATGAACAGATCGGCGTCAACATTGTGCGCCGTGCCGTTCAGGAGCCGTTGCGCCAGATCGCCGAGAATGCCGGCGAAGAAGGCGCGATTGTCCTTGGCAAGATCAACGACTCCAAGGACAACAACTTCGGCTACAACGCCCTCACCGGCGAGTACGAAGACCTGGTCAAGGCGGGCGTGCTCGATCCGACCAAGGTGGTGCGCACCGCGCTCACCAACGCCGGCTCGATCGCGGCCCTGATGCTCACCACCGAAGCGCTGGTATCCGAAATCCCCGAGGAGAAGAAGGGCGCTCCCATGGGCGGCGGGCACGGCGGCGGCATGGAAGGCATGTACTAAGGCAGCTTCTAGCTCTTAGCTCCTAGCTTTTAGCTTGACTCGTGTAGGGACGGGGCTCTGCCCCGTCCGATTTTGAAAGCCTCGCTCGCAAGAGCGGGGCTTTTCTAGTCTAAGCCGCATCCTTAAGGAGTGGATAAGCAGCAGTGCCGAAGGCACGGAATGTGAAAGCCCGGCACGGCAGTGCCGGGTAGAGGATTCAGAAAACCCGAGTCCCGTTTAGGGACGGTACAATGTGACATCCGGCACAGACAACAACCTTGTCATCGTGGATATTTTCGTCCCATGGCGCATAAGTACCCCAACATTCTGGTCCATTGCGTCTTCAGCACCAAAGAACGCAGGAATCTCATCCCCGACGAACTAATCCCACGGCTTTGCAAATACTTCGCCGGGATCGGACGCAACCATGGAATCCCGGTCCTCGCCGCCGGAGGAATTTCCAACCACGCTCATTTGCTGATTGCTCTGCCCGCCGACGTGCCCGTAGCGAAAGCCATTCAGGTTCTTAAAGCCAACTCTTCCCGATGGCTGAGCGAACACGGAATTAAATTTGCATGGCAAGAAGGATACGGCGCCTTCAGCGTAAGCAGTTCGAATTGCGATGCCGCGAGGCAGTACATCGAACATCAGGCGGAACATCACCAAAAACGTTCGTACGAAGGAGAATTTGAAACCATGTTGCGGAAATCCGGGATGGCGTTTGATCCAAAGGAGGCGTTCGGGTGAGGTGCCGTCCCTGCGGGACTCGCGTCTACTTCAATCATTCCCGGCACTACCGTGCCGGGCTTTCACATTCCGTGCCTTCGGCACTGTGGCGTTGCGTAAGCTGGCCCCCCGGCATTGATCTCGCTCACTCGACCATCTCCGTCTGTCCAGAGTTCCACTCCCCTCGTTAAACCGGACGCGAGACCCAGGGGCCCTGACCCGCGGAAAAAATCCGCCTCCTGAGGAACTATCGTCGCGCAAGCGAAACTCCACCTGGACATTAATTCGCACGGCCACAGGTTTGCCGTGCATGGTCGCGGGTTCGAACGTCCATTTCTCTACCGCCTTGACGGCTTCCCCATCCAAGCCGTACCCCAGGTATTGCACGACGCGAATATCGCGGGGAAGGCCGTCAGAGCCCACAACCAGCGAAAGGACAACCGTTCCCTGAATTCTTTTCTCGCGCGCTTCTTTGGAGTATTCCGGAACAGGATGTTCGATCATGCGGGGCGGGCCGTCCGCGCACGGCTCTTGATTCTTCGGGCCGCACACTGTCAGAACGGGCTCAGAGTTCTGCTGGTCGGGAGGCGCGGTCTCCTTTCCCGAGTCTTGCGACACGGTTGCCGCGGGCGGCGTGGACGAGGAAGCGTTGTCCTGGGAGAGCCCCCGAATCGTCAGCATAAAGCTGGCGAAAAAGACCATCGCAATGGCGAATCGACGCATATGGGCGAACAAGCTACCACATTTCTGGAGGCACGGAATGAATTTTCCGAGATTGGTTCGGCTTCCCTGTCACTGTTGACGACATTCCTCCCTTCTCGCGCCAAGAACGCGCGAGGAATGGGGTACCCCATTTTCGTGGCGACGACGGAAGTCAAATGCGGCGGACAGGAGTGTCCGCCCTACACTTGTCCACGCCTCACTGCGGCGCAGCGGCGGACGGCGCGGCGACCGTGAACGGGAAAAGATTCAGGTTCTGGGTGCCGAGCATGAGCGCGTATTCGCCGGTTGGCAACGGCTGCTGCGGACGAACCAGCCACACAATACTCTCAGGCTGCGAGACATCCACCGGGATCAGGTCGCTCTTATTGGCATCGGCCATCTTGCTGCCACCGACCACCGGATACACAATCATGCGGCCACCGTCGAGTTCGCGCGACGCCTTCTTGGGATGCAACCTCACCACCACCGGATCTCCGGGAAGCGAAATCATGTGGCAAATGCAGATGACTGGCTGGCCGGGCGCAACCTGGGTTTGCGCATGCACTCCGTCGTACTCGGAGACCACGGTTGCCGGCACTGCGCCATACGACAACGAGGCCGCTATGCCGTGCTTGGCGCGGGTTTTGGAAGGCACGGCCCCGGAGATCGGCGCCCAATCCGCGGTCTGACTCTGAATCAGCACGCCCACCTGCCGCTGGGGATAATCCGCTGCCAAATTCGCCTGCGGTGCGCCACCCATATTGGGCGACGCCTGGGCGCCAGCGAAAAGCGCCACGGCGAGCATGATCGCGATAGAAACTCCCTGCCGAGACGCGAGATTCTTCATAGTGCACTTCTTCCACTGGGCGAAGTTGAGGATATTCTCTTTTTTCGGCCAGCGACATGCAGGCTACCAGCGCGGGGTCTGGCCGTCAGTGAGCGTTGTCACACTCTTAATAGTATTACGCGCAAAGGGAGCGGCATCTTCCGCGTAGTCGGTTCCTCCCACCTTTTCGCGAAAAACGCGCGAAAGATGGGGCATCCGCGAAATCGAAGGAGTTTCCGTCCCAAACTTGCTGGGCGGGACGGAAACGGAGTCCAGGCAACCGGCCGCGCGGCCGGTCACGCGGTTCGGGCCTGCGTAGGACTAGCCTTCGGCTCAGGTTCGGCTTCCGTGGGCAGCTGGCGAGGAGAGCGGTTCTCCAGGTAGGTCTGCAACAATGCTACGGTTTCCTCGGTACGTTTCTGCAGCAGGTCGCTGGCCTTTTCGATGTTTTCCACACTTGGTGCGTTCGTTCCTGGGAGGGGCACCATGGCGCAGCCTTCGAGGAAGCACATCTGATCGTAATAGTTCATGAAGGCCACTTCCGCCTGGATCAGGTTGGACAATGCGTCCTGCGTCTTATCGATGGGTTTGAGCAGGAAAAAACCAATGAAGCTCGCCGTGCCGAGGCCGGCGAACGCGCCGGTGAAGGTCAGGTCTCGCGAAACCGCGCCGTACACCGCGGAGAACAAGAAGAGCCCCATTCCCAGGCTGAACATTAGTCCGTTCATCACCGTGATCAGCTGGTAGGTGAGCCTGGCATTGTTGAGCGTGCCCTTTAGGAGGTTCACGGTAAACTCACCCAAATCGATCATGCGTTTTATCTGTGCAGCGCGCAGATGCGGATCGCCCCCAAAGGGCTGGGACGGCTGAGCGAATTGTGCCGTTGCGTCCACGGCCATGGACGGCGCAGGGGGTGTCTTGAAGGCGGCCTTAGCCTTGCCCATTTCCTCTTCGTCGAGCGAATAGCCATTCTGTTGCACGGCTTGCTCGAAGTTGCGCAGGAGCTGGTCCGCGAACTTGGAGTCGACGCTAAAGCGGGCGGTCACCGCCTGCAAATCTTTCTCACTCATACAGCACTCCTTGATCCAGATTCGCCCGTGCCGGCCCAAGACCGGTCAAACGATATCCACGGATTCCAACATTTCCTGCACGATGGCCAAAAACTCGTCGAATTTTTCCGCGCGCGCGGTGTAGCGGAAGAAGTATGCCTTGACGTCCTTGATCGCGCACACTGCCAAATACCTGCCAGCAAGCGGAAGCATGGGATCGAGCGGGCCCGTGTAGGTCACCTGGCGCGCGGGCAGGCTCGCGAGGGTCGCGGCCGCGGGCGCGCCGATCTGGTACGCACCCTGTATCTGCCGCAAAGCGAATGCCACGTATTCGTCCAGCTTGATGGGAGCCATCAAGGGCTGAATGGCAAACACCACATTCTCGCGAAACTGGCTGGCGGGACTCTCGGGCGGCGAAAGCAGCGCCAACATGAAGCCAATCGGACTAGCTTGTTCATTCGTCTGCCAGGCGGCGGGATACTTCATGACCAAACCGAGATCGACGTTTCGATAGACTAAAAAGGACTCGGGCCTCGTCGGTCTTGCGGCACGATCAGACAATAAGGCGACCTCGCAGGGTATTTTGGGTGGGAGTCTACCATAAATCGTCGCCCGGGCACGTGAGGGCGACCCGTGGGTGCTGTCCTAAACTTGCGGCGAAGAAGAGAGCAGGGGCTGGCCGTGTGCCCAACGTCTCGCCGATGTTGCGAGCAGTGGGAGTTCTCTCTTCGCGGATTCAGATTTATCACTGCATTTGCGCCCCTCGTGTCGACCACGATCTGCGGTCTCGAAACCGCGCGCGCAGCTCAGAAATTCTGGTGTTCCATGTGGAACATTCGGCGGGAGCGAGAGGAGTCTATTTGGCGCGCGGGAGTTCGGGGACGTACTCCTCAACGCTGCCTTTCTCCAGCAGGTAGGTTCCGGGGCCTTGCTGGCCGCGGATGGTGCGGCAAAACTCGGCGACGAAGAAGCCCGCCCTCAGGGCCTCGGTGAAAGCCCAGCGCGTGGCCTGGCGCCACTGCTGGGCCAGCGGTGGATCTTTTTGTTCCACGATGGCGATGTCGCTGGGAATTTCGATGGCGATTCTTTGGCGGGAGAGCGCGGCGTGCAGATCGGCGCGCGCAGGTTTGCCATCGCCGTTGAAACGAATGAGCGGAACGAGCGTCGAGAGCGCGTCGAGCGTCTCGGCGCGGTTGTCTTTTCCTTGCAGCCGGCTTTGCACGCGGCGGGCGGACAGGGGCCACTGGATCCAGAGGCGGTCGGTGCCGTTGCGGTGCAGGACGCTCGACGTTGCCGGGCCGTAGAAGTCCGGTTTGTAGAGATTTGAAACTACTCCCAGCTTGGTGAAGTTGAAGTGGGCGTTCTTGCTTTGCAGCGGGTCGAAGGTCCAGGTGATTTGCTGGATGCCTAAGGCGAGGGCGCGTTCGCGCTGGGCGCGTTTAAGAGTGAATCCAAGATCGTGGTCGCGATAAGTTGGACGCACTGCGAGCATGTGCGAGTGAAGAGCCATGCGCCCGTTCTCGAGCGCGGGGAGCGCGAAGGCGAAAGCAACCAGATGCGCGCCGTCGAAGGCGCCCAGCCAGAGGCTCCCGGAGGATTTGCTGGCGATGATGAGAGTGAGCGGGAGGGTGTCGAGGTCGCTCGCGCCCCACACTTCCTTTTCCACGGCTTCGACTTGCTGGAGGTCGGCCAGGCCGTCGAGGTCGCGGATGGTGATGGCGGGTTTGGCGTTGGCGGCGGGCATGGTTAGTGGCGTCAATATACGCGCTGGGCGCGGGGAGTGCCAGCGGACATCTTCTAGGGTCGGAACAAGGACAAACACCCTGAAGCGTCGAGGACGCGGAGAAGATCGGCGGTGAATCTTTAGTACAATTTGCCACATGACCAACCGACGATTTCTTTTCTTGCTGGCGCTGATTCTCGCTGCGGCATCTGCCGCATTCTCACAGGACATTCAGAAGCTCGATCCGGCGCTGGATCAGATTGTCCCCGCCGGCGCTAAGTTGGAGCGCGTGGCGACTGGCTTCGACAAGTGGCTGGAGGGGCCGGTTTGGACGCGTGAAGGGACACTCTTGTTCGCGGAGATTCCGGCGAACAACATCGATCAGTGGATTCCGGGGAAGGGTGCGTCGGTGTTCATGCACCCGAGCGGATACCAGGGGACGGAGCCTTACGCGGGGCCAGAACCGGGGTCGAATGGCATGACGCTCGATGCAGACGGGCGAGTGACCGTCGCGGGACATGCGCGGCGCAACGTGTTTCGGCTGGAGTCGGTGAGCCCGACGGCGCAGATTACTGTGCTGGCGGATTCATATCAAGGCAAGAAGTTGAGCAGTCCGAACGATTGCGTGTATAAGTCGGATGGGTCGCTGTACTTTACCGATCCTCCTTATGGGTTGCCGACGCAGGGGGATCATGATCCGCTGAAAGAGCTGCCGTTCAATGGCGTCTATCGCATACCAAACGCGCGGCAGCAGAAGGCGGGCGCGCCGCCCGATCGGGATAAGCTGCAGCTAATCATCAAAGACCTCACGCGGCCGAATGGGCTGGCGTTTTCTCCGGATGAGAAATATTTGTATGTGGCCGTGACCGATACCAAAGTATGGATGCGGTATCGGGTGCTGCCCGATGGCTCGGTGACGGATGGCATGGTGTTTACGGATGCGAACGGCGTGCCGGGGCGGGGGAATCCCGACGGCATTCGCGTGGACAAGCTGGGAAATCTGTATGGGTCGGGGCCTGGGGGAGTCTGGATTATTTCGCCGGCGGGAAAACATATTGGGACGATTAACGTGCCGGAGAATGTCGCCAACATCGGTTGGGGCGATGCGGACGGGAAGACGTTGTACATCACGGCCAGCACAAGCGTGTATCGGATTAAGTTGAATATCGCGGGGATGAGGAATTAGGGCCGGCGAAAACATCAGGGGCTAAAGCCCGTTTGCTAACCGGGTTCTTGGCGGCACGGCTGAAAGCCGTGCCCTTCCCTAGACGTCACTCAAAACCAAATTCATGAGACGGGCTTTACTGGCGCACGTACATGGCCAGGCGCGGGAATAGGAAGTGGCCTGCCGCGTCGTCGATTACGTTGACCTGGCAGGTGTAGAAGCCGGGCTTGAGTTGATTGAGCGGAACGTCGAGCTGGAAGACGGCGGCGTGGCGGTTTTCGGCGTTGAGTTCTTTAGTTTCGAGCAACGGAGTTTCGTAGGTCTTCACCTTGCCTTGGAAGAATTCCACGTTGGAGAGAATGCGGATGCTGTCGGCGGGGAGCTTTGGCTGGCCGGCTGCGGCGGTCTCCTTGGCTGGGTCGTAGACCTCGTAATAGAGGTAGAGATGCTGGGCGTTGGTGAAAACGTGAGTGACGCTGGGGATGATTTCGGAACCGTCGCGCAGTAGTGGATTATCGATTTTTCCCTTCTTGCTGGACGGCTGGATTTGGCTGGCGAGCACTACCGAACTCATTTTCATGGGCGCGGTTTTGAAGTCGGGGATGGTGACATCGGTTTCAAACGACCCCATGCGTCCGGTCTGGTTTTCGCGGACCACAAACTTCAAATGATATTTGCCGGAGGGCAGGACAAATCCGCTGTCGTACTGGACATTTTTTCGCTTTACGTCCGCCGTGGTGTTGACGGCCAGTTTGACCGTGTCGCGCATGTCGCCGACCGCGCGCTTTTGGTTGTCGAGCGCCTCGCCGATGACGTCGAGCGTGGCTTTGTCGCGGGTGGCATCGCTGACGAAGGGGATTTCCTTGCCGGGGACGACCAGCGAAATGGGAATGAAGAAGCGGTCGTTGCCGATGCGGAAATAGCCGGCAGCTAAGTAGACCGGCAGGTCGGTGTTGGGCAGATCGGAAGCCATTTCTTCGTCGAGCTGGCGTTCACGGTCTTCCGGGGTGGCGTGCTTGTAGTCGGCGGGAGCGTAGTAGCCGCGGCGGTATTCGATTTTGTAGCCGGGATTCTTCATGGCGACGGTGATGCGGCGGTACCGGCCGTCGCGCGCGAGATTGGTGCTGTGGTAGCCGAGGATGTAGTACTGCGAAGTGTCGTCCTGCACGCCTTTGAAGACCTTGCCGAAATCGTTGGAGTCGAGGAAAGCCTTGCCGCCGGTGTCGCCGGCGAGGGTGACCAGAGTTTCCTGGCTGGCGAAGTTGGCGTTCATGGCATTCATGGTGGTGGCGCCGGAATAGACGGATTGGCCGCGCAGGCTGGCGTTTTGCGCCTCTCCACCGGGCACGATGGCCTGCAGGCCGGTGATGTCGAGGGTGTAGATGGCGAGGTTGGCGCGAACCGCGGCGTTGGTGGCGGCGCGCAGTTCGGATTGATTTTCGATGCCGGTGCGGGTCATGCCATTGGAAATGTAGATGAGAGATTTTTTCTGCTCGACGTGTGCCAGCGAAGCGGCGATGGAACGAATGGCTTCCAGGCGGCGGTCGGTGTTGAAGATGTTGAACTCGGTATCGTCGGCCGTAAAGGAGCCTCCGGTGTCGGGAGTGTCTTCAGTGCTGCCGGTGGAACCGTTTTCAAAGCCCTGGCCCTGGCCCGAGCCAAAAGACTGCAGAACTTTCTTGATGACGGCGTGGTCGTCGGTGAAATCCTGATTAACTTGGAGCGAATCTCCCAGGGAGACAACGGCGACCAGGTCGGCGGGCGCCATTTGTTTGTCCACATAGTCGACGCCGGCGGAGACGGCATGGTCGATCTGGTCGGGCTCCATGGAAGAGAGATCGAAAAAGATGACGATCATGCGGCGGTCTTTGAAGGCGCCGAGGGCGGCGGCGACTTCGTCGTTCGGCTTGGCGGCGGGCGTGGCCGGCTTGCCTAGCGAAGGAGCGAGCAGCTTGGTTTGCGCAACCTCGGTCGCGGGCACGATATCGGTGTTTTCGAAGTCGAAAGAGACGACGGTCTGGGGCTTGCCGTCTTCCTTCACGCTGAAATCTTCGGGCTTGAGATTGCGAACGAAGTTGCCGTTCTTGTCGCGGACGGTGACATTGACCAGGACCAGTTCGGTTTGGGCGTGGAAGACGTAGTCGGGGCCAACGGTCTGGGCGGGCGAGAGCGACGCGAGCGGCACTAGAACCGTCAAAAACAACGCCATCAGTCGAGTTGGGAGGGATGTCATGTTTTCAATATTCCGCAATTGTCCGCGCCGGCAAACAGCAGATTCCTCGTCGCTGCGCTCCTCGGAATGACAACTCTTAATCTCATCTCCATCGCAGCGCGGAAGCGCTACGCCACCCAAAATCAACCTCAGAATCTGAACCGCGCCGTCATGGTGATGGTGCGCATGGCGCCGGCGCCGACTACTTCGCCGAATGTCGGCGAGTTCACGGTTGTATCGATGCTCGTGAAATTCGGGTGATTGAAAATGTTTGAAGCCGAGGCGCGAATCTCCAGGCTGCGGCTCTCTTTCATCGGAATCACCTTGTTGAATGACATGTCGAATACCACTTGGCCGGGGCCTTCGATGCTGTTGCGGCGGGCGTTGCCGTACTGGCCGGCAGGCGGAGCGGTGAAGGCCGCGGTGTTGAACCAATCTAAGATCGATGGATTAGGGACGGTGACGGGCACGTTGGAGACCACATCGGCGCGCAGAACGCCGTTGATGCCGCGATTGACGTCGCTGAAGTTGCCCAGCACGGTCGGAGTCACGAAGGTGCCGTCGGCGATGGTCCAGTCGCCGCTCCAGGTCCAATCGCCGAAGATGGCGCGCCATGGGCTGTTGCCAGCGAGCCAGCGCCGGTCGTGGCCGAAGGGCAACTCCCAGAGATAGTCGGCGGTGAATTTCTGCGGCTGGTCGAGGCTGGAGAGTCCACGCTCGGCGGCCAGATTAAAGGGATCCTGGGCGAGCGAGAATCCGCCGCCGCCGATCGAAGAAACGTCGTCGATCACCTTCGACCAAGTGTAGGTTCCTCCGATGGAAACGCCGCGCTGCAAGCGCTTGCGCAAGCGAACCGACCCGGAGTCGGCGCTGGAATAGCCCTGATCGGTTTGCCAGAGGAAAGCCTGCGCGGTGGGGATGCGGATGCCGGTGATGGGGCTGTTGGGCGCAATTTCGTTGTCGAGATGCGTGCCTTTGGAGCCGGTGTAGTCGAGGTTCAGGAGCAGCGTGGGGCGGATCTGCTGCTGGATGTCGAGGAAGCGCAGTTGCACGTAACCGAGGCGGTAATTGGGATCGACGGCGTAGCTGTTGGTAAGGAGGCCGCTGGGCGGCGTGGGGAATCCGTTCGCAAGTGTCAGCTCACCTGGAGCGGTTTGCACGTTGGTTTCGGTATTGGCGAAGGGCGGCTGGAAGGCGAGCTTGGTGGCGATGGTTTGGAAGGCGCCGGTGTTGTAGTTGATGCCGTAGCCGGTGCGCACCACCATATTGGCAAGCGGCTTCCAGGCGATGCCGATGCGCGGGGCAAAATTGTTGCGGTCGGGATGGACCAACGTCGACGGATAGCCATCCTGGCCGGACAGAACCTGCGTCAGCGTGGGATTGCTGAGCGACGGGTTGAGCACCGCAGGCGAAAGAATCAAATTGGAGATGCGTTTGTTGAGTTCGGAAAACGGCGAAACATATTCCCAGCGCACGCCGAGATTGAGGGTGAGGTTGCCGCGCAGTTTCCATTCATCCTGCGCGTAGGCATCCCAGGAGTTTCCGCGGAAGTGATAGGTGTTGGTGCTCTGCAGATTCAACGCAGTAGCCAGCGAAGTCTGCTGCGGCAGGCCGAGCAGGAAATCGGCAAAATCGTAGCCGGTGCTGGGAACGGGTTGTCCGTTGACGAACTGCGCGGTGTTCTCGCCGGTGAACACGAACGTGCCGCGGGGATCGGTATCGGCTTCGCTGTTGAGTTCAATGCGGCGGAAATCGCCGCCAAAGCGCCAGCTATGCTTGCCGTGATTCCACACCACGGCGTCGCCGAAGGTGACGGTCTGGTTGCGGGTGAAAGAAGGGTTGATGTCGTTGAGGCTGCCGTAATGGGTGAACGAAAGATTGGGCAGGCCCCAGTCGAAGGGATTTTGCGAAACCCCCGTGATCCCTAGGGTTCCGGTAATGTCCTGCGAGAACGCGAAAAGATTCTGGGTGCGGCTGCGGCTGGTGTTGAAGTCCACGCGGGCGGTGTTGGTGAGCTTGCCAATGCTGCGGGTGTAGGAAATTGGGACATCCCAGGCGCGCAGATTGAGGGTACCGCCGACGCTGGGAAACGGGTTGCTCTGATTGGAGGCAGTCGCGTGATAGTGCACGCCAATGGTCAAGTTGTTGCGGGGTGCACGTGCCCCGCCGCGGCCGCCGAAACCGCCGCCTCCGCCTCGCTGTCGGGGAGCAGGCGCCGCGCCGAAAGTGTGATTGATGCGCAGGTTCAGATCGTCGCTGTCGCTGTTCACCGACGTCACGAAATGAAAATTCTTCTGGGCACCGGGTAAATTCGGCATCGGAATGAATGGCAAAAGACCTTGCGCGATAGGGCTGATGGTAAGCCCGGAATTCGCCAGGTTGGCGCCGGGAATGAGCTGCGCGGTGAAAGGATTGTAGAGCTGGACCGGAACTTGCGTGGGCGGGCCGCTTCCGCCTTGCGAGGTGATGGTTGTTTGCGAGAAATCTCCCATGCGCTCGAGAAGCGTGGGAACGGTGGAGTACTGGTCATAAGGATTCTCGCTGCGATTGCCGGTGTAGTTGATGAAGTAGAAAGTCTTGGTGCCGCCGTTGTAGATGTGAGGAATGTTTAACGGGCCACCGATGGAGCCTCCGAAGCGGTTTTGCATGCCGCTGGGCTTGGTGGAAGGCTGGTCGGTAAGCGCAAAGGGCCCGGCGTTCAGGGCGGAATCACCGACCGTATAAAAAAGCGATCCGTGAGGGCGATTGATGTCGAAACGTCCGCCGCGTCCGCCGCCGAAAAAGATGGGCCCGCCGCCGCCGAACCCACCGCCGCCACGGCCGCCTCCAAAACCGCCTCCGCCGAGACCGCCCGGGCCTCCGCCCTGCTGTTGAAATTCCTGGACGCGCTCGCGGAAATCGTCGCCGCTGAGTGAGCCCATGGGATTTTGCGTGGTGCCAGAAACCGCGACGGATTCGGTGGCGGAGTCAGGCGCCATTCCTGGCATGCCCGCGGGCGCCGATTGATCGGCGCCGTTCTCGGCTTGGTCCGCGCCTTCGCTTTGCATGACGGAGAGGCTTTGAAAGCGGCTGGCGTTGGCGCCGGTATTGCCACGGGCTCCGCTGGGAGCGCCGGGGATTTGCGCCAGCGAATCCGGCGGAGGGGCTTGCCGGGCGCGGGAGAGCAACACCATCTCCAGATCGGCCTGGACGTTGGCCACGCTGGTTACCGAGTCGACGGGCGGTGTGACCACCACCTCCTGAGTGAAGGGAGCGAATCCCGCCATTTGCACGCGAATTACGTAGCGGCCTTTGACGGGGACTTGCAGATCGTAGGTCCCGTCGACGGCCGTCCACGTGATCGCCTTCTGGCCAGTCAGCGTGTTGGTCGCGGTTACCGTGGCGCCGGGCAGCGGCATATTGCCGGATTTGACCAGGCCGTGGATGAATCCGGCGGGCGGCGCGGGGGTGGGAGTTTGGGCCAGCAGAGCGCCCGCGGCGATCAGCCAGAAAATCCCAGGCAGATTCCTGCAAACCAGGCGCGAGATGGGAAGTGGGAAGCGCAATCTCATGGGAAGAAAACTTGGGTTCAGTAGCCTCGCGTCCAGGGCTTAACCTCGTACGCTCTCTCGACCCGCAATTTGCGCTGTGGGCCGTATTCCCGCGCCGCTCCGCCGGCGGCGCGATTGTTGCCCCCGCAATGGGCTACTGAGGAGCGGGCGTCCCGGTTCCCTGCCCTTGACCGTTGCCGGCGCCTTGTCCTTCGCCGTTGTATCCGCCGCGTCCGCGGCCCATCATGCCGGGATCGCCGAGGTTGAGGACGGCGGGGACGAATACATCATTCTTCATCTCTCCTCGGCCGAACACGTGATCGCCGGGCTTCAGGTCTGCAAGGGTAATACTTTCGCCTTGCTTCCGGAAGGAAGTGTTTTCGTCCACGGTGATGGTCTGGCTCACGCCATCGGGGCGCGCGATCACCAGCTGTGTGCCGTTGATGGACTTGATCTCGCCCGCGATGAAGCTCTTGCCCAGGGCATCGCGCATTCCGCCTCCGCCCATGCCCGCGCCGCCGCCAACGCCCCCGGTGCGAGCCCCGATCATCTCGGCCTGCCAGGCATTCTGGCCGGTGGATTGGCCGCGCACGAAAATCATGTCGCCGACTTTGAAGTCCGCAAGTTTGGCGGGCTGGCGGTCCTTGGTGAATTGCGTCTGATCATTAAAGCTCACGGTCACAGTTTCGCCGTCGCGAGTTTTCACAGTGATGGAATTGGCGGTGATGGCGGTAATGGTGCCCATCACGCCAGGACGGCGGCGGCCTTCCATTTGCCCTCCCGCAGGCGGAGCTTGGCTGGCGGCTGGCGGCGCGGGCGGTCGATCCTGGGCGACGGCCCACATGGCGAACAAAAGAAAAATCAGGAGAACGTTGGCTTTGCGCATTGCATTTCCTCCGGCGGAGCGGCTTCACACCATTCAAACACTATCGGATGAGGGTGGCCGGTAATATGTTGGTCAAACAAAGTAAAGTTTTGTCAAAGCGGGAAAGGAAGCGAGTTTCGCGGTGGGCAGGCTGGATTTGCAATCGAACAGGAGAGCGCAAACCACTAAGGGCAGGAAGATATCCTTGAAGGATTTCCCCGCGGGGCTGGGGCGTTTCGTTCGCTCACGCACGCGGCTACTCCGGCAGTTTTTGGTTGCCGGTGATGGAGAACTCCGCTGTGGCCTGCGGAGCGACGGTTCCGGGCTGGCCGCCGCCTACGCTAATGCGATAGTCGCCGGCGGAGACGTTGCGATCTCCCACGGCGTTGACCGCGCTCAAATCGCGCGGATTCAGATTGAACTGAACGTGCTGAGTTTCGCCGGCCGCTAGATGAACCCGCGTGAGCCCACGCAGGGCGTGAATGGGCGAGGCCGGAGACTGCGGGAAAGTTAAATAAAGTTCGACCACTTCATCGCCATCGCGCTGGCTGGTGTTCTTCACGTCCGCTTCGACGCCGAGCGAATCGCCCGCCTTCAGCTGTGAGGTGGAGAGCTTCAGATCGCTGTAAGCGAATTGCGAATAGCTTAGGCCATAGCCGAACGGATAAAGAGGATCGCCGGTGAAATAGCGGTACGTGCGGTTCTTCATGGAGTAGTCGATGAAGTCCGGCAATTGGTCGATGCCCTTGTAGAACGTAACCGGGAGGCGTCCACCCGGGTTGTTAACGCCCGCCAGGGTTTCGGCGATCGCAGTTCCGCCTCCTTCGCCGGCATACCACGCATCCAGAATTGCGTTCGCATTGTCATTGGCCCAGTTGACCGCGAGCGCACTGCCGTTCATGAGGACAACAATGAACGGCTTGCCGCTGCCCTTGAGCGCTTCCAACAGATCCTCCTCTTCCTTGGGCAAGTCGATGCTGGTGCGGTCTCCGCCGGAGAATCCGGGATAATCAACTTTCATTTCCTCGCCTTCCAGTTCGGAGGTGATGCCGACAACCGCGACGACCACGTCCGCGACTTTGGCCGCGGCCAAAGCCGGAGCGATGGGATCCGCGACGATGGGCACCTTGATGAATTGAACTCCCTGGCGCGCATTCACGTACTCAAGTTTGACGGCGTATTTGTGCTCTTTCTCTAGCTGGATGGCAATGCTCGCCGGCGTGGCCGTGGCGCGAACCCAATCATCCACGATCAGCTTGCCGTCGAGCCAGAGCCGGCTGCGCGAGCGGGAAACGCCGAAGCGGAAGTTCCCGGATTTAGAGGGAGTCAAGAAACCGGTCCAACGCACCGTGAATTGCGCGCTGCCATTCGGGAGGGTAAGGGCGTTGGGATCTTTACTGACCGGCTGGAAGTTGACCTCCTTATCCACACGGGTGAGGAAAGGTGTCCCGGCGAAATCCGCGGTCAGGTAGTACTCGGCTTTCAAGCCTTGTTGGCCGTCGTCGGTGGAAAGCTCGGAGGCGGGAACAAGTTCATCCAAGCGCAGGAAATTAGTGCCCGGAGCGTAGGTCACCTCGGCGTTGGCAAACTGCTTGCGGATGCCCTCGATCACGGCGACGGCATGGGAAGGCGTGCCGTTGTAGTTGCCTTGCAGCACTAGCGTGGAAGTGGCCAGCGGGCCAACGACTGCGATCCTCTTGATGTTCGAGTTCAGAGGCAACACGCCATCATTCTTAAGCAGCACCATGGATTCGCGGGCGGCGCGCAGGGCGAGCAGGCGGTGCGGTTCGCTGTCAATTTCCGAATCCGGAGTTTGCGCGTACTTGACCATCTCCGGGGGATCGAACATGCCGAGCTTGAAGCGCGCGGTAAATAGGCGCTTGACGGCAATGTCGATGTCGTTTTCCGTGAGCAGCCCCTGGTTTACGGCGTCCACATATTTCATGTAGTCGGCGTCGCCCGCGGCGCCGCCGAAAAAATTCGCGCAATCGTTGTCGGTGCCCGCTTTCACCGAAACGGCCGCGGCCTGGGCCATGGAGTCGACGAAATGGTGGCCGCGTTGGATGTCGGCGACCGCGTCGCAATCGGAAACGACATAGCCTTGGAAATTCCAGGCGCGGCGCAGCTCATCGACCAGAAGAAAGTCGCTGGCACACGCTGGTTGGCCGTTGACGCGGTTGTAAGCGCACATGATCGAATCCGCTTGGCCGTCGACGATAGCGGCGCGAAAGGCTGGGAGATAGGTGTCCTCCATATCGTGCCTGGAGACTTCGACATTCACTTCGTGGCGGCTGGGCTCGGGACCGCTGTGCACCGCGTAGTGCTTGGGGGTGGCGATCACGCGGTAATATTTGGGATCGTCGCCTTGCATGCCGGTGATGAAGGCCACGCCCATTTGCGCGGTGAGGAAGGGATCCTCACCGTAGGTTTCCTGGCCGCGTCCCCAGCGGGGATCGCGAAAAATATTAATGTTCGGCGACCAGAAGTCGAGGCCCTCAAAAATGACGTGGCGGTTGGCGCGCATCGCCTCGTTATATTTGGCGCGTGCTTCGGTGCCGATGACGACCGCCATATTGTGGGTCAAGGGCACGTCAAAAGTGGATGCCAAGCCGATGGGCTCCGGGAAAACGGTCGCAATGCCGGAGCGGGCTACGCCGTGCAGGGCTTCGCTCCACCAGTCGTATTCCGCAACCTGCAGCCGTGGGATGCCGCGGGAATGGTTCACCAGTTGGGAGGCCTTTTCTTCCAGCGTCATGCGCGAAACCAGGTCGTCCACCCGGGCCGCCGTGGGCAGTTTCGGATCCAGATACGGCGGATTCGCCGCGGCCACGGGGGCTTGCGCAAAGGCGACCGAGGCGGCGATCACCAAAGTAAAGAGCAGGGCAAACCAAGACAGCCGAACAAACCAAACTTGCATTGGAATTTAGCTCCCGGCAGTGATATGGTCCCGAAACAGGTACGCAAAGCAGCGCATCGGAGTATAGCACCGCCACGTACGCGAAAAGCGACTAGCCAGGTTCGAGGTCTTTCTGATGGGCATCCGCACATAGCGATCCAAGCCGTGCAAGTGTGGGCTGGAAATCCTTCGTCCGTTGGAGACCTGGCGACGTCATCAAATCGCGAGCCCCGGTCGGCGGAGCAAACCCGGTGACTCTTTGGGAGCACGGCCATGAAGAAGAAGAAAGAGCGGCGGGGAATCCATCTCATCGCGGAATTGTCCCATGTCTCAATCGGGACGGTGGACCGCGCGCTGCACGGACGGGGAGGAATCAAGGAATCGACCCGCCAGCAGATTTTGCAAATCGCGCGGCAAATCGGCTATACGCCCAATCTCGCGGCGCGGGCGCTGTCGGCGGCGCGGACCAGCGCCCGAATTGGCGTTTGTATGCCGCGGGAAATTCATTTTTTCTATGACCAGCTGTGGAGCGGCGTTCTCGAAGAGGCGCAAAGCGCCGCGCAGCTTGGAATCCAATTCGTGAACCGCCCGGTGCGGGCTCTGGGCGAAGATGACACCATCGCCTTCCAGGAACTGGTCGAAAGTGGAGTCAATGGAATCATTCTCACCGCCGGAAATCCTAGAGACCTGAAGCCATTGATTAACGAGGCGGAGAAAAACGGCATTCGCGTGGTCTGCGTGTCCACGGACGCGCCGGAGAGCCGGCGCTCCAGCGTGGTGTGCGTCGAACCCTCGTTGAACGGCTGCCTGGCGGGCGAATTGATGGGCAAGTTTGTCCCCCGCGGCGCGAAGGTCGCGGTGGTGACCGGCATGTTGCGAACCGAAGATCACCGCAAGAAAACGGAGGGCTTCACCGCAGCGTTTCCCCGGCACTGCCGCGGCGGAGAAATCGTGGACGTGATCGAGGGCCACGAAGATGAAGAGGAAAGTTTCGAGAAGACCTTCGACTTGCTAGGCAGGGTTCCGGATTTATCTGGAGTGTATGTGAACACGGTCAATTGTCTTCCGGTGTGCCGCGCACTGGCGGCTCGCGGCCGCGCCGGAGAAATCACATTGATCACCACCGATCTATTCCCGGAAATGTCTCCTTACTTTAAGCAGGGGACGATTACCGCGTCGATTTATCAGCAACCCCACCGGCAAGGGCAAATGGCGGTGCGGCTGCTCTCGGACAATCTGACGAATAAGGTCCCTTTCCCGCCGAACGCACATCTGAGCCCGGGGGTCGTGATGTCCTCCAATTTGCACCTTTTCCGCGAAATAAGATTGCCCGACGCCCACCTGGAGGATTCGGCTTTCCGGCCGATGGCAGGCGTGCAAGCCTGATAAAGCGCTACTTCAATTCGCCGGCCTCCAAGAGTCCTAAGCCTCGTTATTCTCTTTATATTCTTAACGATAGCGCCGATCTAACACTTGACTTTGCAGATTTTGCCGCCGGGCGGCCGGAACCGGCGAAAGCTCGTGCGCGCCGACACGTCCGTGGGGTCTCCCACCCCTATAAGTAATGTAGATTTTCCGCCAAGAATGTGCTTGACAAGCATTTACGAAACTGAGTACAACCTGTCTGCACCGTTAACGTTAACGGAGCGTATTCAATGCTTTGTATGAATCTTGCTGTGGGAATGCCGGAGGAGTTACACATGAATGCTTTTTCGTCTAAGTTCGCTGCAAAGTATCGCGGCTTACGACACCTGTTAA